>ENA-OWOZ01000303-OWOZ01000303.1-bioreactor-metagenome-genome-assembly--contig:-NODE-303-length-68025-cov-46.859775_pt1 | contig 68025 bp, 65 predicted proteins | sample MGYA00238140_ERZ651804 | MGnify/ENA primary metagenome ERZ651804 (study PRJEB26910, sample SAMN07631232) | bioreactor metagenome | isolation source: Switchgrass digestor | place: USA: Dartmouth...
GGAAACAAAATTTTCCGTATTATGAGGTTATTTTATCATGAGTGACCCAATTTTAAATTATCGTTTTGTTATTTTTTGACCCAATTTTATAATATCATTTACACTGATTTTTCAACAATTAGGGATACTATTGAAAATGAAATAGTTGATATTTGGGAAACAAATATTGGCTATACTTTAGATGTAGTAAAAAGGGATATTTATAATGTAATTACATCTAAATCTGATATTCAAAAACATGGGCTTGTTGCGGAATTTTTCATGCATTTATTTTTATGTGATTTAGGTTACGAACAAAAATGTGTCTTTTCTAATTTGGAAGAAAACTCAATGAAAAAAGGATTTGATGGTTTTTATGAATTTGCTAATGAGTTTTGGATAGCTGAGAGTAAAAGCGCAATCACAGAGGTTAAACATAAAGATAAAATTAGAGAAGCTATAGTTGATATTGATTATAAAGTAAGAAATACAGAGGGTAATAATCCTTGGAAAAATGCATTACACCACATTATGATTAGACAGCATGGAAGGAAAGATGATTCTTTATCTAAAAAAGTTTTATCTCTTTCAAGTGAAGATTTTACAGAAGAAACGATTAGCGATTATATAATAAGAATTTTTACTAAAAATAATTAATCACAAGGTATGATTCAAAATAAGTATGAATATTTTTTTTGAGAGTGATTATAAAGGGTGCGTAGTTCTAGTCAGGGGTGCGTGATTTGCCATAAAGGGTGCGTGATTTCTGCTAGGGGTGCGTGATTGTATCAAAATAGGTAATCAAAGCCATTTAGGAAAACAGTTGATGCCATGGTATCGGCTTAATGAAATAGGGATTTAGTCCCTTTTTTTTATTTTCCGGTTTTAGGAGATGATCGGATGCATTTTCAAAAGACTGTTTTGATACCTTGGTATCAACCTTTTTATTGGATAAAATATATCATAAAGGATTGCGGAAAAAATTAAAGAATGATATAATGTAAGAAAAGTAAGAAAAGTAAGAAAAGGAGTGTCCGGATGAGAAAAATAGAAAAAGACCGCTTTATCGTGAGCGTCAAAGTCGGCCCCAAAGGACAGATCACCATTCCGGCGGAAGCCAGGAACATGTTCAGCATAAAAGAAGGGGACATCTTGATGTTTATGGGCGATATCAATCGAGGGATGGCTTTGGTGAAGGATACAGAGTTCTATAAAGTGATGGAGGAGAAATTGAATTATGATAAAAATTAACGGCTTGACCAAAAAGTACAAAGATTGCATCGCCGTAAACAATCTTTCCCTTGAAATTCGTGATAATGAACTTTTCGCGCTTTTAGGTGTCAATGGCGCAGGGAAAACCACTACCATCAAAATGCTTTCTTGCATAACTGCGCCAACCGAGGGCGATGCGACAGTGAACGGCTTTTCCATTTTGAAAGAGCAGGAAGAAATAAAGAATATAATCGGCTTGTCACCTCAAGAAACCTCGATCGCCAGGAACCTGACGGTAAAGGAAAACCTGATGTTTTATGGCGGGATTTTCGGTTTGGAAAAAGATGAACTCAAAAAACGAGTGAAGGAAATAATCGACAAGTTCAAACTCAACAAGTACGAAAAAAAGTATGCCCGGAATCTTTCCGGGGGGACGATGAGAAAACTATCGATTGGCATCGCCTTGATTTCAAAACCCGAGGTTTTGTTTTTGGATGAACCTACGCTTGGGCTCGATGTCATCAGCAGACATGATTTGTGGGACATCATCCAAGAACTCAAGAAAGACACGACAATCATCCTGACCACCCATTATTTGGAAGAAGCTGAGGCTTTGGCCGATCGGATCGGCATCATGTCCGAAGGAAGTCTGATTGAACTGGGAACGGCCGCCGAACTGATTGAAAAAGCCAAAGCCAGCAATTTTGAGCAAGCGTTTATCACATTGGTTAAGGAGAAGAATGCATGAAAAGCGTCAGAAGAATTCTGGTTTTCACAGGCCGTAACATAAAAGAAATTATCAGGGACCCTTTGAGCTTGATTTTTTTATTCGCGTTGCCGGTTTTGATGCTTGTATTGTTCTATTCAATTTTCCATGAACTGACTCCGCAATTCCAAATCATCTACCTGGCTCCGAGCATGATCAGTTTCTCCCATGCATTTTTGTCTTTGTTCGTATCACTGATATTGTCAGGAGATAAAGAATCCGCCTTCATAACCAGGCTTTATACCACCCCGATCCGTTCTTATGAGTTCATTATCGGCTATATGTTATCAGTGATTCCCTTAGGGATCATCCAAACAGTTTCCATTCTTTTGTTTGGCGGGATCCTGGAACCATCCTTCTTCAGTATTAACATGTTGGTCTGCGTCCCGGTCAGCCTGGTTTCGATTCTTTTCTTCACGAGTTTCGGAATCCTCTTCGGAACGCTCTTCAACCAAAAAGCAGTCGGCGGAGTTTCATCGATTATGATTATGGGCCAATCGATGCTTTCGGGGATGTGGTTCCCGTTGGAAAGTTTAAGTGACAGATTCAATGCGTTCATAAAAATCCTCCCATTCCGGAGCGGGAGCATGTTGTTGCAAAACATCATGATGGGAACAAAAACCGACGCATTTGAAAACCTGTTTAAGCCATTGATCATACTCTCGGTATACACATTGGCGGGTTGGGGTTTGGCGATTCTCATTTATATGCGAAGGATGAAGGAAAAATAAAGTTTTGGATTATTGATCATGGGAAAAAAAGAAAAAACAAGCAAGGAAGGCTTATTTGCCGTTCTGGATGTTTTAGAAGCATTGGGAATCAAATACTGGGTTGAAGGCGGCTGGGGAGTCGACATTCTCACCGGCAGGCAGAACAGGGAACACAGAGACATTGACATTGATTTCGACGGCAGGCAGGAAGCGCTTCTTTTGGAGGAATTGAAAAAAACGGGCTATGTCATCACAACCGACTCGCGCTTCTTGGGCTATGAACTGATAATATGTCTGAACACGGCGCTATTATGTTTTACCGGCATGGAAAAAAGAGAAGGGTTCACGGCCTTCCAATTGTTCATGGATAGACAGTACCTCAACAATTCCTTTGTTTTCGGGCCTACCGATGACATGGGCGCCTTTGGAAGATTCATCGGCAATTTGACGTTACCTATCATGAAAGTCGATGTTTTCAGCATAAACAACGGGCAAACCACATATTGGCCGGTCATATGGTTGTTGTTCCCTTCATACATTCTGTTTGTTCCTTTATACCTGTTTATGTCCTTTTTCTTCAATATCAAAGGAAAAGTCAAAAGGAATTTTGAATTGGCAGAGGCAAACTGAGTATTTTTTTCTGGCAAAGAAAGGATTATCCATTTTTATAAGACCAGCAAAAACAGTCCCTTTTTCTTGCGATAAAAAGGGACTAATTTTTTAAAAACAAGAATAAAAACATCAAAGAAGGAGGACGGTATGGTTCATTTAGTTTATTGCGACAATGTTACAAAAGAATTGTCCAAGATTTTATCCGGCGAAAAGACAATGGTCATTAGAGAGCGTCCGGAAGGAAGATTCCTCACAGCAGAGTGTTTGCAGGCGAGACGCTTTATTTCATGGAAAAAGGAACAAAGAAAATCACGGCAAAAGGCGTTGTCACGAATGTTTTCAACTTTGTAAAACTGGCGGATGAAGAAATCACAAAGGTCATAGAAAGCAACAACGAGAAATTGGTTTTGACGGAAAAGCAGAAGGGAAGATGGCATAAAAAGTGTTTGTGTTTGGTTGAGTTTAACAATGTTGAAGCGATAGAACCGCTGGACTTTGACCATCAAAGCAACATGGATGATTGGCTGATATTAGAAAAAATAGAAGATGTCGTGGTGAGAACGAGCATCAAGTATAACTACGAAAAAGCAAGATTCTAAGCGAACATGGTTTTCGAACCAAACTCAATGATGACATGCTGCTTAAAAGATCAGATCTTTTATTTAGAAAAGAGATATTAATATGAGAGATTAAGGGATTTGGCGGTGCAGTTCTAGACCCTATGAAATTTGATTCCGGCTATGGCGTTCGGGGTAAAGGTTGAAGGGCAATCAAAACGAGGAAGATGTTTTCCTCGTTTTTTGCTTTAGGCTATGTGAAAAGGATGGTGAAATGCAAGCTTAAGAAAAACCTTCTCCAAAATCCCGGGGCTATTGATTTTTCTTTCAAAAGATGCTAAACTAAATTAAACCTTTCCAGGTGTCAAATTTGGAAAGGATGGGGTAAAAATAAAATCTATTTGAGGGGTTTGTTTATGAAGAAGTCCATTTCATTCATCTTATTTTCAATCATTATTTTGATGGCCTTTTCAGGCTGCGCAAAGAGAATAAACAACGAAGTCAAAATGGTCGCCGAAGAACTTAAACAAGCAAACGTCGTTCCCGACCTTTCAACCATCTTTTCGGAAGAAGGCGTTGACAACTCAACCCAGAGTATGAAAAACCTTTCCCATTCCGCCCCCGTCGTCAGGACGACAGCAAGCAGACATGATTATATGGTTGAAGGAGGGACTTTTGACGCTTTAAAAAAAGGGGAAGAAACCTATTTTGACAGCCTTAATTTTCTCCAAAGCTACGTAGAAGCTTTAGCGCTCAATGCAAAAAACATGATAAATAATGAGGCGCCCAACGTCCCTGTACTCGGGAAGTGGGTGGAAAGCGATGAATATTTCTACGCCTGCGAAAAATGGTACTTCCGTCTTGACAAGGATGGCGACAGGATAACTTATACAAGTTATATTGATATGGCTTACCAGGATTATCCCGAAGGGTTTTTCGATTTCTACTGTATTAGCGTAACAAAACGGGACGGAAAAGAAATCATCGAATACCAAGAAATAAGGCATGACAACAGGGAAGGCAATGAAAAAGGGCTCTCAATCACTCTATCGAGTTTTTATTACATTGAAGGCGAAGAATTCTATTTAAATTCCACTTCTTATGATCGAAGGGAAGACGAAAGGGATCAAGGTTTTGCATACGGCTTGAAGAAATCCGTTGTGGACGGAAAGACGGTTGTCGATTTTGCCGAGGTGGCTTATGACGAGGTAATCCCCAAATATCCCAGTCAGGCCTATCTTGAAGAAATGGAAAAACGAACGGGCGGGGGAAAAGAAGACAATACTTTCAAGCCCAGGTTTGGGGTGGCGGATTTCATCACGGGGAGCGAAAACGAGGGCTTTGTCATTAGAAACGAGCAACCAATTTCTTTTTTCATCGGAAATGAGATAATATTCAGGGCATTTACCACCGAATTCATCGGCATAAATCCTGCCTACCTTAACTCGGATTACTCCGACGTCATCATTGGGGATGGCTCTTTGGAGATTTTTAACTTCGGGCAATTCCGTTTCAATGACAGGTACATTGTTTCTTTTAAATATCAGGGAGAGGAAATACCTTTTGGAAGTTCCGAATTAAACACTATTCGAACCCCCTTTGTCATGGCTCCGAAAGAAGAGTTTGAGAACCGTGTCGACGATTCAGTAAAGGCCTACGCCAGGACCTTCATAGACATCTTCAACAAGGGTTCTGTCGAAGTCGCAAAAAAGCTCTTTCCTGAAGAGGCTTTTGATGGAAGGGAGCCGGAAGACGCGTTTAACCTCATTTTGGATTTTCTCTATGAGGAGAAATTTAATTACCTCTACACTTTAGAGGAAGCAAAGGCTCTGCCACAGAACTTTGGAGATACAGTCGACCGTTCCGATTACGAAAAGAACATCACTATCTACGATTTAGGCAGGATTGGACTCAGGTTGGAATACCTTTCTGACAGTTCCTTAAGTTTCCATACAAGCCTTCTACATAATCTCTCCGGTGAAGGTTTCAGGTTGGTCGCTGGTTATGTGGACGTATTAAACAACGTCGAATACCCAATGATCGTTAAAGAGGTTCCAAAGGTCGGCAAGGCCGGCGCCTTCTATGATTTCCAATATGACCTAGATGATTTGTTTGAAAAGTTCTATAGCCTTCCGCTTGGGAGCTATACCTGCTGCGTATGGTATGAGAAGAAGGAAGGCGACGAATGGGTGAGGTGCACGCCCTTGGTCGTAAATGAGCAGAAGATAATACCGGACATTACGAAAAAAGACGGCGAGATTCGCATCATAACAAGAAAACCCAGGACGGGTATCGCGACTGTATTTATTGAAGGCTACGATATTGTTGAATGATCGTTTGGTAAATCTTTGCCATATGCAAAAAATCCGGTTATTTATAGTTGGCGGCATATAAAAAGCATCTGAGAAGAAGCATGACAAAAACACCATCACTTTTGGGAGTGATGGTGTTTTTTGTTAGCAAGAGAAGAGTGTTGAATCTCCAGAGATCCTTTCGGGCAGACATCAAGGAATCGCTTTTACAACAATCATTGAAAAGGGAAATGATGTTGTCCAAATGATTCAAAAAATTTGCTTGGAAATCAAATGCCCTCAACTAAAAAAATGGGATGCTTATTATTCCTGACAAAAGTCCACAAGTTAATGTGTATAAAAAAATCACCATCACTTTTTCCACGTGATGATGACTTATTAGACGCCAAAGAAAAGATTTTATTTCTAAGAGTTTTTCCTTACCAAACAATTTCGGGAGGAAACAAGAAAGTCAAAGCAATGCCTAATCCAAGGATAAGTAAGGAAAGAAGCGAAAAGGTTAACGGGATGAGAGAAGCACGCAAAAAGCCTTTTTTCCTGTTTTCTTCCAAATTTGTGTAAAAGGTCTTATGGCAATTAGCAAAAGAGATTCCAGCAATGATGAGCAATCCAAGATGGATGAAAAACCAACCCCACGACTCTTTTTCGCCGGCATGTTTTTGTGCCAAAAGGGCATAGGCGACGCCTGCAAGTATATCCGCAACATAAAACAATCCCGTGAAGAAAACTTTGAGGTTATTTGCGAATTTCCGGCATCTTTTCCATGCCATTGTGCGCTTAGTCAAAAGCACCGGCAAAGATGATCCTGGTATTCTCTCCCCTTGATTCAATACCATTTCTCCGGAAAAATCCGAGATGTAGGTGAAATAATTCCCCCCATCATATTCAAACTCGATTTTCCATATGGGGAAGAGCAGCACTTGGACAAGTTCCAATCCTTTGATCGAGACCGCTTTTAGTTCCTTTTCCGCAAGGGAGATGATATCCTTGCTTTCCTCATATTCCAGTCCAGGAAGATCATCATCATTAACCAAGCGGGTTTGGTCCACCGCTTTCGTGCTGTAGAAAGTTCGAGAGAATTTCGAGCAATAGATTAACCGATCTTCTTTGATTGTATAAGTGGAAGACTTTGTTGTACTATATCTCTCGTATTTAGGGGTTACACTATAGGTTCTTCCGTCATCGGAGACTTCAATTGTGTATTCCCCCGGTTTTTTGTAAGAGCTATATGAGCGTTTGGTTTTGACATATGAAGCTTCGGATACCTTGCAATAAAAAACATCGAAATATACCAGTTTTACAAGTCTTTCGCTTTCAATCTCATCTATGTGAGAAATCAATGATTCTTCAAAAATTTTTAACTTTTTCAGTTGATTAAGAAAATTCTCCTTAATTTTTTCCTTTGAATTCAACGGTTTGAAAGCGAAAAGAATATCGCGGTTTTCTTTGAAATAGGTTGATTCACTTATGGGCTTTGGATTCTTGACATGAAGGTATTTCGAACCAAAATTGAGAACCTCTTTTTTGGTGGAATCCTCTTCCGGTTTGGCCTCTACATACTTAAATCTACCTTTAATATCCATTTACAATTTCCTCCCATATACTCTTATTCTAATTTTTTAAACACAATTGTCAAGAACAAACTGACATTTTTTTACAAAATAAAATGAGTGAAGATGCAATAACATCAAGTTTTAAAAAGATGTTTGCTACCTTGGTGCTTGTTTTTTTAAATGAAAGTGTTAAGCCTTCTGTAAACAAAAAACCCGACCGAAGTCGGGGAAAACCATATTACTTAACGTTTTGTGGTTTTTCAGCCGGTTTAGTTGCTTGAACCGGTCTATTCTTCTTGTTCTTTGCCATACATATCGCCTCTTTTCTGACAATTCTGTATGACTAGATTTAGTGAAAACTAATCTAGGTTTCCATTATCATCTGGAAGCACTAATATTATAGCACTATATTTGTCGTTGTAAAGCCCATTCCCCATGATTTTTTGTTTTTTGTAACAAAAAATCCTTTGTATCAAGAAATATTTATAAAAGCAAATTTTGGTTGATTAAGATGTGATGTTTTAAATTGAAAACGGGAACAGTTAAACAAACCGCCATTAAGGATGATGATTTTGGATTTTGTTGAAAAACTTCAAAAAGCTCAGTTCAAGAGAAGATTGATTGAAGCAATCATTACGGCGGTGTTTTTGGCGATCGCCATCACAATTCAAATCTTGTATGATAACAGCAAAATAGCTTCCGCCGTCGACGAGAGTTTTTTTAATCCTGAAGTTCAGAATCGCTATTATGGGTATGTCGGATAATAGAGGATCCATCGACCTTTGATAAAAACATATGTGTTTTCAAAATTCCTTAAGTTAACGAAATCAACAAATGACCGCTTTTCCAAGTGGTCATTTATTTTCGTTATTTCTTGTCTTTCTTTCTGCTTTTGAGAATTATGACGATTATGACAATTAATAATACCACCACTCCGATTGCGATATAGACATTGTTCAAGATCATTGCGATCAAAATCGTCAAGCCGGTCAGGATCAAGGATACGATGAAGGCCAGGATTCCATAAGCAAACCTTCCTATTTTCGCAAACACCGGAACCACACTGAGCAGCGTCGTCACCGGATTGGCGATCAGCAGAAGGCCGAAGAACATCATCAAGAAACCCACCAGGCGGAGGAGCCAAAGAGTCGCTTTGTATTCGGCGTTGAGAATCTCCACGACTTCGTTTTTAGATTCCACCCCGGCGAAGAACCTGAAAATTTTTGAATCCTTTTTGGTGAGGAAGGGTTTGAATTTGCTTCCGTCGTAGCGGGCAAGCAGAATTCCTTCATCGTCTGACGTGATGGCCCGGAAGCGAATCCGGACATCTCCGACTTTGATGTTGTCGGGAGAACCGTTGTTCGCCCGGTAGATGAGGTTGTTTGCGACCGATTCGTTTCCGGCCAGATTCCTGACGTCATTCGCGGTCAAGGCCAGTTCCTTCGCGCCGGAGAACTCGAGTCCGCCTGCGACTTGGACGCCGTTAATGGAGATCCCGGTCGCAACGCCGCTCACATTTTTCGGCATGGCATCGATCCAACTGTCATAGTTGCCGGGGATGTTTTGGGGAAGTTCGGTGCTGTCGCCCTTGAAGGTTGAGGTTTTTTGGGGATTTTGTGTCCAAGCTGTCGTATAAGAATAGGTGTAAATGGTCTCGGTGCTTCCGCCCAATTTTTCCTTGGTTTTCGTATGCTCATCTTCGATATAAGCATACATCTCAACGATCCGTTCCAGATAGATGTATCCGTCTTCTTTCAGGTAGTTGTCGGCGGCGAAGTTTGTCGCGCTTAAACTTCCGACAATGTAGACGAGATCGTTTTCTTCATAGGTTTCCCCCTGGTTATACTCGGACGCCTGGCGCGCATAATTGGCCAGGTTTTCCCGTCCTTCATTGATGAACAAAACGATGAAAGAACCGATGAAAAGCAAAAAACCGATGAGGACTCCAACAAAGGAGTCAAGGATCCTCTTTCCGTAACTCTTTTTCTCAACTCTCATAATAAACGCTCTCTATAATTTCACTATTAATTATACAGCCCGTCGCAGGAAAAAACTACCACTTTTAAAAAAATGGGATGAGCTAAATCGCGCTCAAGAAAACAACCTCGCCACAAGACGATATGAGGGGATCTTGAGGAACCTGGGCTTTTGCCTTGAAAATGACCTTTCGGAGTTTTTCAAGGATCAATCCGCGACAAAACAAAACTTTCGGGGTTTGCTGATTTGAGAGCACCCCCCTTTTTATTTCCTGATGCAAAAAACGGCCATAAAGCCGTTCGTTCATTCGTTCAGGTTTTCGAAACAGTTTTGCCTTTCCGGATTTTCATGCCCAGGGCGAACGCATAGGAAAGCAAAGTGAAGAAGGCGCATAAAACCAAGATCCAGAAGGCCACCCCCATTTGCCCCCTTTCCACCGTCCAGCCCAGTTTCTCATAATTCAAGAAGAAGTAGGGGGCCCTTTCCTCGTGAAAATCCACCCTGAACGCCGACAGGACCAAGGCGAACACCAAATAGTAAAGGGGCATCGCCAGCCCCAGTAGCGGTTTCCAACCCTTCAGGTCGATTTCATGATCGAAGAGGAAGAAATCCAGAATCGCCAGCAGCGGGACGAGCAGATGGACGGAAAAATTGTCATAAGAAAGCAAGTAGCTTGCGGGAAGGGTCGGGGTGAGCAGAATAAAGAACACCAGAAAAGTGATGGTGATGGCGACCGTCAGGGAAAATTTGACCGAAAGCCAAAACCCGGTCACCGCTCCCTTTGATGAATTCCCGATAATGCAGGCAGGAGAATATGGCGGCGATTGCCACGACCGCCAGGTTGCTTTGGATGGTGAAGTACAGGAAAGCACTGAAGCTGATCATGAATTTTCCCATGGTGACGGTGAGGATGATTCCGCTCAGGCCGATGAGGATGATCAAAGCTTTGAGAGCGAGGCTGATGTAAAATTTCTTTGTCTGTTTTTCCATTCGGAAACCTCCCGGCCTTTATTATAAGTGATTTGCTTTTCGGAAGCAAGGATTTGTATAAAGGGGGGCGAGGAAGGATGCGTTTTCCGGCAGAAACAGACTTTTTCTTTGCGTTTTCTCCACGCCTTTTTTCTTGTTATGGAAAAGGATTTATTGTATAATATTATATAGATTAAATTGGTAAACATAATCCAGTTCAGAGAAGGTGCGTTATGAATAAATGGTATAGACTGGACAATGCTGCGAAAATCTTCCCCTCCGTGACCTCGGACAAACGGACCAATGTCTTCCGTCTTTCGGTGGTGCTCACAGAGGAAGTCAATCCCGATATATTGAAAGAAGCCTTGAACATCACTATCACCCGCTTTCCGTCATTGAAGGTGAGGTTGAAGCGGGGGCTCTTTTGGTACTATCTGGAGGAAAACAACGCCGAGGCGATTGTTTATCCGGAGAGTTCCCACATCTGCCAGCGGCTTCGGAGGAAGGACAACAACGGTTACCTGTTCAAGGTGAGCTATTATTCCTCCCGCATCAATCTGGAAGTCTTCCATTCCCTCACTGACGGCACGGGGGCTTTGGAATTTCTGAAGGCGATCGCCTTCAATTACCTCCTGCTTTCGGGGAAAAAGGTCGAAGACGAGAACCTGATCCTCACATCCGCCATTGAAAGCGTCTACGAGGAAGCGCAGGACAGTTTCGTCAAGAACTACAAAGCTTCCCTGAAGAACAGCAAACGCGATCCGAAAGCCCTGCAGTTCCGCGGGAATTATTACGACGACCTCTATATTTCCCTCATCACGGGGGAAGTGAGCGTCGCGAAACTGAAGGAGGTCGCCCACCGCTATTCCGCAACCATCACGGAATTCCTCACCGCCTGCCTCCTCCTTTCCGCGGTCTCCCAGAACCATCTCTTCCGGGGGAAGGGCAAGCCGATTCAGATCTTCGTTCCCGTGAACCTGCGAAAATACTTTCCCTCAAGGACGCTCAGGAATTTCTCCCTTTACATTTCCGCGGGGCTGATGCCCGGCGAGGAAGCGTCGTTCGAAGACGTCCTTGAGCAGGTGAAGAAGGTCTTCAAGGAAGAACTCACGAAGGAAAAACTGCAGGAGCGAATCGTCCAGAACGTGACGATTGAGAAGAACTTCCTTTTAAGAATCGTCCCGCTCATCGTCAAGGAGATTGTGATGAAGATTGGCTACAACGCCTGGGGAGACAAACGGAACACGATGACTTTTTCGAACATCGGCGTTGTGAAGATTCCGAAGAGCATGGAACCCTACGTCAGGAAGTTCATCTTCACCAACGGCGCGTCCCGGACTTCGCCGGTCAACATCGGAGGCATCAGTTTCCAGGACAAGATGCAGATCACTTTTGCCGGGGCGATCAGGGAGAGGGACATCCAGAAGGAATTCTTCCGGATGCTTTCCAAGTTTGGTTTGGAAGTCGTGATCGAGACGAACGAGTTGGAGGTTTAGGATGAAAAAGTGCCCGAAATGCAATCTCTACTACAACACGACGCGGAAATCCTGTCCGCTCTGCTTCGAAATCCTCGAAGATGACGGAGGGGAATTCCAGGGACCGGACTATCCCCGTCCCGTTCCTCAACCCGCGTCCTACAATTTGATTTTGCGGATTATCGCCTTCCTGTCGGTGATCGCGGTCTTCGTTTCGGTTCTGGTCAACGCCCTTACCTTCGCGAAGACGAAGACGCTCTGGTCCGTGATCGTCGCGCTCGGGGTGGGCTATTTCTGGGTTCTGCTCCGCTCGACTTTCCGGGCGAAGGGCAACGTCGGCATGAAGCTGGTGATCCAGATGGTGATGCTTTCGATTCTGATCGTTGTGATCGACGCCGTCACTGGTTTCCACCGCTGGTCCCTGGACTATGTGGTCCCCTTCCTTTCCATGGCCTCGCTTCTGGCCATCATCGCCGTCCTCTTAGGCAAGGTCAAGATTGCGGAATATCTGCTCTATTTGCTCGCGGCCGCGATCCTCGGTTTCATCCCCTTCATACTTTGGCTTGTGAAACTGGCGACGGTACTTTGGCCGAGCCTGTCCGCGGCTTCCCTTTCCTTCGCGACGATCATCGGAATGGTCTTCTTCGCCGACAGGGAAACGAAAGAAGAGATGAAGAAAAGGTTCCACATCTGAAAAAATCAGACGGCAACAGAAAAAACATTTTGAAAATCAAAGAAGATATAGTATAATAACACTTAGTGTGAACGTTTCTTTAGGAGGTTAAAGATGAAAATTTATGATGCGAACGCCATCCGCAATGTCGCCATCCTCGGGCACATGAGCAGCGGTAAAACGTCACTCGGAGAATCGGTCCTTTACGTCGCGAAGGTCATCGATAAAAAAGGCTCAATCGATAAAAAGAACACCGTGGGTGACTACACTCCGGAAGAACAGAGCCGGCTCACGACCCTTACGGCTTCCATGCTTCCCCTGGAATGGAAGAACGTGAAGATCAACTTCATCGACACGCCGGGATCCGAGGAATTGATCGGCGAACTCGAAAACGTCCTCGCCGTCGTCGACGGGGCGGTTCTGGTCGTCGACGCGACCAAGGGCGTCGAAGTCGGAACCGAAAGGGTCTGGATGGAACTCCATAAGCGCAAGCTTCCGACCCTGATCGTCGTCAACAAGATGGACAAGGAAAACATCAAATACGAGAACGTCCTCGCTTCCATCCAGGAAAAGCTTTCGAAACGGGCGGTGGAATTCACCATCCCCTTCGGCACTCAGGACCAGTTCACGGGGCTTGTAGAAGTGCTGAAGCAAAGCGCCATCCAGGGCGTGGACTGCCAGCCTACATCCGTCCCCGCGGGGCTTTCCGGAAGGGCCGAAGAAATCCACTCCTCCCTGATGGAAAGCGTCGCCGAGACTTCGGAGGAGATGCTTGAGAAATTCTTCAGCGGCGAGGAACTCAGTCCCGAGGAAGTCGCTTCCGGAATCAGGACGGCCATGATGAACGGGGACCTTTTCCCGATCCTCACCGTCTCCAGCTTCACCGACATCGGAATCGCCTCCCTGCTTGACGCCATCGTCGCTTATCTTCCGAGTCCCGCCCAGGTCGGCGCGAAAGTCGGAGTCAATCCGCGGACCGGCCAGGAAGTGAGCAGAACCGCGGACGTGAACCAGCCCCTTTCCGCTTTCGTCTTCAAGACGATCATCGACCCCTTCCTCGGTTCGCTGTCCTTCTTCCGGGTCTATTCCGGATCCGTGAAGACCGGCCAGGAAGTGTACATCGCGGAAACGGATGCGACCGTGAAACTCCCGCAGCTCATTTGCATGCGCGGAAAGCAGCAGATCCCGGTTGATCAGGCCAACGCCGGCGACATCGCCGTCGTGACGAAGGTTTCGGAATTCATGAACTCCCTGACCTTCTCCGAGAAAAAGGATCCGGTCCAATATCCGAAGGTCGAGCATCCGTCGCCGATCCTCTACATCGCCATCAGCCCGAAGAACAAGCAGGATGAAGACAAGCTTTCCGGATCGCTCCAGAAGTTGAAACTCGAAGACGACAGCTTCGAAATTAAACGCAATCCGGAAACCGCCCAGCTTTTGATCGGCGGGCAGGGCCTGACCCACATCGGCTACATCCTTGAAAGAATGAAGAACATGTTTAAGGTCGACGTCGAAACGAGCGACCAGAAGATCGTATACAGGGAAACCATCAGAAGCAAGGGCGAAGCCCAAGGCAGACACAAGAAACAGACCGGCGGCGCCGGCCAGTTCGGCGACGTCTGGATCCGCTTCGAACCTTGCGAGGAGAATTTCGTCTTCCAGGAAGAGATTGTCGGCGGCGCGGTTCCGAAGAACTTCTTCCCCGCCGTTGAGAAGGGTCTCATCGAAACGATGGAGAAAGGACCGCTCGCGGGCTTCCCGGTCATCGGCGTCAAGGCCACCCTTTATGACGGAAGCTACCATCCGGTCGACTCCAACGAAATCTCCTTCAAACTCGCCGCGAACCTCGCTTTCAAGAACGCCCTTCCCCAGTTGCGTCCGACCATTCTGGAACCGATCATGCAGGTCAACGTCTATGTGAAGGACGAATATGTCGGCGACATCATGGGCGACATGACCAAGCGGCGCGGACGCGTGCTCGGAATGTCCCAGAAGGACGGCTACCAGGAGATCATCGCGGAAGTTCCGGAAGCGGAAATCACGAAGTATGCTGTCGACCTGAAAGCGATGACCCAGGCCAGCGGCTTCTTCACCAGGAAGTTCCTGCGTTATGAACAGGTTCCGGAACACCTCATTCCGAAAATCATCGAAGAATATAAGAAGCAGTAACAAGAAGCGGCCTTTGGTCGCTTCTCTTATTAGGTGGACACCATGAAACTGAAATTCCTTGTTGAAAAGGAAAGCCTTGTAAAAGAATACATATTGGAGAAAGGGATATCGAGGAACCTCGGGAGGAAGATCAAACTCTACGGGAAGATCCGCATCAACGGAGTGGAGTCCGGAAACTGGTTTCCGGTGAGGCCCGGGGACTTTGTGGAAATCGAACTGCCGGAGAAGGAGAACCCGGAGATCCCGGTCTTTGACGCCCCCCTGGAAATCGCCTACGAGGATGAAAACGTCCTGATCGTGAACAAGCCCGCGAACCTCTCGACCCAACCCACCAGGAAGCATCCGGACAACCTGATCAGCAGGGTCAAAGCCCATTACCTGAAGAACGGAATCGCGGCCAACGTCCATGTCGCGACCAGGCTTGATTATGCGACCTCCGGTTTGGTTCTGGTCGCGAAGACGGGGCACATGCACAATCTGCTTCAAAGGATGGGAGTGGAGAAGACGTACCTCGCCGTCGCCCAAGGGCATTTCGAAGAGAAAACCGGGGCGATCGACCTTCCCATCAAGCGGCTGGAAGGGGACAGGCTCCGCCGCCGGGTCGCAGCGGACGGCAAGCCCGCCCTGACGGAGTACCGGGTCCTTGAGGAAGGGGCGGATTCGACCCTTTTGGAACTGAAGCTGCGGACGGGACGCTGCCATCAAATCCGGGTCCACCTTGCTGCTCTCGGCCACCCCGTCCTCGGCGACAAACTTTACGGAGCCGGTGGCGAACTCCTCCATCTGCACGCCTTCCGTCTGCGTTTCTTTGAGCCCTTGGGAGGAAAGGTTATCGACGTCGCGAAGGCCCCGGACTGGCTTCAGGATTTCGCTCCCGAATTGCATAAAACTGTTCAATAATCCGGGCAAATGTGGTATGATTATTATGGGTAGAAATATATGAAAAGCCTGAATCTGAAACCTTTGGGGAAGAACGACATTTCGTTTTATCTGGCCGTTGAGAAGTATTTCCTGCCGCGGATAGAAGAAGACCTGTTCTTCCTGTGGGACCTTTATCCTTCCGTGATCTGCGGAAAAAACCAGCTGATTTCCGCGGAAGTGAACCTCAAATACACGCAGAAGAACGGGATCAAAGTTTTTCGGCGACATTCGGGCGGCGGCGCGGTTTATGCGGATGAAGGGTGCTTCATGTTCACCTTCCTCACGAAGAACATCAACCGGGAGGAAGTGTTCCGAAAATACCTGGGCATGATCCAGGAAGCCCTGAAAGCGCTTGATTTGGACGTGGTTTTTTCCGGAAGGAACGACCTGCTCTTCCAAGGGAAGAAGTTCTCCGGAAACGCCTTTTTAGCGACCAGCGATGGAGCGATCCTTCACGGGACGATGATGTACGACACCAGCATCGAAAGGATGGTCGCCTCCCTCACGCCCGACGATTCGAAACTCATTTCCAAGGGCATCAGTTCCGTCCGCCAGCGCGTCATCAACCTCAAGGATTACCTGGACCTGGACATCTACGGTCTGATGGACCACATCTATGGCCATATATCGACGGAGGAAATCTTTCTGACCGACTCTGAGATCAAGGAGATCAAGGAAATCGAGAAGGGCTACCTCACGAAGGAGTGGCTGGATTTCCAGAATCCCCCCTTCACCTTCAGGAACAAGAAGCGCTATCCCTGGGGCGGAATCGAGGCCCGGGTGGATGTGAAAAGAGGAAGGGTGCGGAACATCATCTTCACAGGGGATTTCTTCACGCACCGCGACCTGGAAGAACTCTATGCGAAGTTCCTGAACCGGGAGTTCAGCGAGGAAAGTTTCCGAAAAATACTTGAGGAAACCGACGTCGGCGCCTACATCATCGACGCCGAGGCTGAGGATATAATCGATTTGCTTTGGAGGTAATATGAAAAAAACGGTCCTGTATGAGGAGCATGTCCGGCGGAACGCGAAGATCGTCGAGTTCGGCGGTTTTCTGATGCCGCTATTCTACACCGACATCATCAAGGAGCACATGGCCGTCCGGGAAAGCTCCGGTTTGTTTGACGTGAGCCACATGGGCGAAATCAGGGTGCGGGGGAAGGACGCGAACCGCTTCCTCAACCGTCTGCTCACTTCCTTCATCCCGGAAGACGGGAAAATGAAGATGTATTACGGGCTCATGCTGGATTTCCAAGGGGGCGTCGTCGACGACCTGATGGCCTATGCCTACGGTCCGGAAGATTACCTCTTGGTCGTGAACGCCGCGAACAAAGACAAGGACTTCGCCTGGATTTCCGCCAGGAAGGAGGGCTTCGACGTTTCGGTCGTGGATGAATCCGACCTCTTTTCGCAGCTGGCCCTCCAGGGTCCGGAAGCGAAGAACGTCCTCGGAAGATTCACGGATTATTCCCTTGACCAGCTCAAACTCTTCCAATTCGACCACTTCCAAATCTCCGGAAAGGAGTTCCTGGTTTCCCGGAGCGGCTATACCGGCGAGGACGGCTTTGAGATCTACGGCGCGAATGCGGACATTCTGGCGCTCTTTTCGGAACTGGCGGCGGAGCCGGAGGTCACGCTTTGCGGGCTGGGCTGCCGGGACACGCTCAGATTCGAAGCGGCGATGCCGCTCTACGGACATGAAATCGGGCCCGAGATCGACCCCTTGGTTGCCGGGCTGGCTTTCGCCGTCGATCTGGAGAAGGATTTCATCGGTAGCGACGTCCTGAGGAAGGAAAAGGAGGAAGGCCTTAAGCGGAAGGTCGTCGCCCTGGAACTTTTAGACAAGGGAATCGCCCGCGAGGGTTATGAAGTGGAAGCGGACGGGAAAGTGATCGGAAAAATCACGACAGGATACCTCCTCCCCGGCCGGACCCGCGCGCTCGCCTTCGCGCTTGTTGATGCGGATCATGCGAAAATCGGAATGGAAGTTTCCGTCAGAATCAGAAAGGACCTGGTCCCCGCGGTGGTCAGGAACAAGAAATTTTTGGATAAGAAATACATTCGTTAGGAGGAAAAATGAGCAAAGTATTGGAAAACCTTTTGTATTCGAAAAGTCATGAATGGTGCCTTGTGGAAGGCGGAGTGGCGAAAGTTGGTCTTACCGATTATGCTCAGGACAGTTTGGGCTCGGTGGTTTATCTTGATGCCGGCGAAGTCGGCGACAAAGTCAAACAGTTCGCGGAATTCGGCGCCGTCGAAAGCGTGAAAGCGGCCTCGGACCTGATGGCCCCCGTGAGCGGGGAAATCGTGGAAGTGAACCAGGAGGTCCTCGACAATCCCGAACTCCTCAACTCCGATCCTTACGGGCATTGGATCGTGAAGATCAAAGTCAGCGACGAAAAAGAGTTGGATAACCTTCTCGACGCGAAAGGTTATCGTGAATTGCTCGAATGATGTTCAAATATTTTCCCCATACAGATGCCGACATTCAGGAAATGCTTAAGGATGTCGGTCTTTCCTCTTTGGACGATCTTTTCGCGGATCTTCCCAGGGAGGTGCTCTACAAGGGCGAACCGGACCTTCCGGAAGCCCATTCCGAAAGCGAACTGAGGAAGAAACTACGGAAACTTTCCGAGAAGAACGAAAAGTTCGTCTGCTTCCGGGGCGCGGGTTCCTACGATGTCTACACCCCCGCGGTGATTCCGGCGCTCACGAGCCGGCAGGAGTTTCTGACCTCCTACACCCCCTATCAACCGGAAGTCTCCCAAGGCACGCTCCAATACATCTTTGAATTCCAAAGCCTGATCTGCGAACTTACGGGGCTCGACATCAGCAACGCTTCCGTCTATGACGGAGCGACGGCGGCGATGGAGGCGATGTTCATGGCCATCGCCCAGACCGGAAGGAAGAAGGTCCTGGTCAGTTCCGCCCTCAACCCGAGGGTGGCGGCAGTCCTCAAAACCTACGCTCGTTACCGGAACGTCGAACTTGTGAGCATCAGGACCGAGGATCTTAGGACTTCGGAAAAGGACCTTACCTCCAAACTTGACGAAAACGTCGCCGCGGTGATCGTCCAGAACCCGAACTTCTTCGGCACGCTGGAAACCTTCGGCTATGTGGATGCGGTCCATGCCAACAAAAGCCTCCTCATCCTGAACGTCGACCCCTCGACGCTTCCCATTCTGAAATCGCCGGGAGAGATCGGGGCGGACATCGCTTGCGGGGACGGGCAGACGCTCGGCATCCCCAAGAATTTCGGGGGACCCTATGTCGGCTTCATCGCCGCCCGGGAAAAACTCCTTCGAAAAATGCCCGGAAGGATCTGCGGTCTGACCAACGATACGAAAGGGCGCCGGGGCTTCGTCCTCACGCTGCAAGCGCGGGAACAGCACATCCGCCGCGAGAAAGCGACTTCCAACATCTGTTCGAACCAAAGCCTGATGGCTCTGCACACCGTCATTTACATGAGCCTTTTGGGAAGGCAGGGAATGAAGGAAGCGGCGAGGCTCGCCTACAACAACGCCCATTATCTTGAGGAAAAACTCCTCGCGACGGGCCTGTTCAAACGCGTGAGTTCTGCTCCTTTCTTCAAAGAATTCGTCCTCGAAACCGCTTTGGATGTCCCCGCCCTCAACCGTCATCTTGCGGAGAAGGGCTTCCTTTCCGGTCTCGACCTGGGCTGCCTCGGTCCGGATTTCCAAGGCAGGATGCTTTTCTGCGCGACCGAAGTCCGCACCAAGGAGGAAATCGACGCTTTCGTGGAGGCGGTGAAAGCTTATGTATGACAAACTGATTTTTGAACTTTCCAAACCGGGAAGGAAGGGCTACAGCTTTCCGAAATCGGAAATCAAGGACTATCCTTTCCTGGGCGAGGAATACCTGAGAGCGGAAGAACCGGAACTTCCGGAAGTGACGGAATTGGACGTCGTCCGCCATTACACGAATCTTTCGAAGAAGAACTACGGAGTCGACGGGGGCTTTTATCCCCTTGGCTCCTGCACAATGAAATACAACCCGAAGATCAATGAGGAAATCGCGGCCCTGCCGGGATTCACGGAAATCCATCCCCTGCAGCCTGCGGAAAGCGTCCAGGGCGCCCTGCAGATTCTTTATGAAACCTCAAAGATGCTTGCTGCGCTCACGGGGATGGCCGAGTTCTCCTTCAGCCCCTTCGCGGGAGCCCACGGCGAAGCGACCGGCCTCATGATTATGCGCGAGTACTTCCTGAAAAAGGGCGACTTGAAGCGGACGAAGGTCATCGTCCCCGACAGCGCCCACGGCACCAATCCCGCTTCCGCGGCTGTCTGCGGTTTCGAAATCCTGGAAGTTGCTTCGACTCCCGAAGGAACCGTCGATCTCGAAAAACTCAAGGAACTTTTGAACGAGGAAGTCGCGGGCATGATGTTGACGAACCCGAACACGATCGGCATCTTTGAAAAGGACATCCTGGAAATCTCCCGCCTGCTCCACGAGAACGGCAGCCTCCTCTATTATGACGGAGCCAACCTGAACGCGCTTCTGGGCGTCGCCCGGCCGGCGGACATGGGCTTTGACATCATGCACATCAACCTGCACAAGACCTTCTCGACTCCGCACGGAGGGGGAGGTCCGGGAAGCGGCCCCGTCGGCGTGAAAGCAGAACTGGTCGAACTGTTGCCGAATCCGAGGATCGTCAAGAACGGCGAGAGGTACGAGTTCCGGGAATTCAAGGATTCGATCGGAAGCGTCTCCGGTTTCTTCGGAAACTTCCTCGTGGTCGTCAAGGCCTATGCCTACCTCTTGAGTCTGGGAAAGGAAAACGCGAAGAATGTCGCCTACCTGTCGGTGTTGAACGCGAACTACCTCCGCGCGAAACTGCAGGATGATTACAAACTGGCGATTCCCGGGCTTTGCAAGCATGAAGTCGTCTTCGACGGAATGACGAGCGGCGCGGCGACCACCCTTGACGTCGCCAAGCGGCTGCTCGACTACGGCTACCATCCGCCGACGATTTATTTCCCGCTCCTCTTCCATCAGGCGCTGATGATCGAACCGACCGAAGGCGAATCCAAGGAAACCTTGGACGATTTCATAACGGCGATGAAGAGGATCGCGCGCGAAGCGGAAGAAGACCCGAACATTCTCAAAGAGGCTCCGCACACGACCCCCGTCTCCCGCCTGGACGAAGTCAAAGCCGCGAGGAATCCGCTCATCAAATACAGGGATCTGAAATGAAGGACCTGATCATCATCGGCGCTGGACCCGGTGGCTATGAAATGGCCCTGGAGGCGGCCAAGAACGGACTCTCGACGCTTTTGATTGAAAAGGATGAGGTCGGAGGGACCTGCCTGCACAGGGGCTGCATCCCCACCAAGGCTTACCACAGGACGGCATATTTGTTGAAAAGTTTGAAAAACTCCCAGGAATTCGGAATCAAGGCGGACTTCAGCTTTGATTTCCAGGCGAACCTGGAGAGGAAGGACAAGGTCGTCAAGGGGCTCTGCGAGGGGATCAAGTTCATGCTCAAGAAGGCGGGAGTGGAACTTGTCTACGGCGAAGGAAGGCTGGAAGGACCGAACCGGGTCTCCGTCGCCGGTGAAATCCATGAAGGGAAAAACATCGTGATTGCGACGGGGTCCCGCCCCGCAAGGCTTCCCTTTGGCGACATCAGGAATCCCGACGTCATCACTTCCGACGACATTCTTTCGGAGAAATCGATCCCGAAGAAACTGGTGATCGTGGGGGCGGGCGTTGTCGGCATCGAAATCGCCTCGATCTACAACCAGTTCGGAAGCGATGTGGAAGTAATCGAGGCCATGGATTCGATCCTTCCCAACCTCGACAAAGAAATATCGAGAAGACTCGCGGGCTTCCTCAAAAACCAGGGAATAAAGATCCACACCTCCGCGAAAGTCAGGGACGTCAAGGGCGGAAAGGTTGTTTTTTCGGAAAAGGAAGAGGAACATGCCCTCAGTTTCGATAAACTCTTGCTCGCAATTGGCAGGGTACCGAACGTGGAGAATCTGGGGCTGGATGCGGTCGGAATCGAGTACGACAGGAAGGGCATCAAGGTCGACGCGGATTTTCGGACCAACATCCCGAACATCTATGCGATCGGCGACGTCACCGGGAAGATGATGCTCGCCCACGCCGCGACCTACGCCGGGTTCCATGTTCTCAAACGGATTCAAGGCGAGGAATCCAAAACCGACTTTTCCCTCGTCCCTTCCTGCGTCTTCTCCTTTCCGGAAGTCGCGACCGTGGGCTTGAGCGAAGAGGAATGCGCGGGGTTGAACCCGAAAGTATATAAGTTCCAATACCTCGCGAACGGCAAGGCCAGGGCGACGGGCGAGACCGAAGGGTTCTTGAAGGCGGTCTGCGTGGACGGGGAAGTCAAAGGCGTGCACATCATCGGCGCCGGCGCGAGCGACCTCATCCATCAGGCCGCGGTGCTGATGAACAAGAAGGGCACGGTGGAGGAGCTCGCCGACATGGTTTTCGCCCACCCGACTTTGAGCGAAATTTTCGGACATTTCATGAGATGAAGGCCGGTATTCCGGCCTTTTGTTTTTCATTTTGATTGACGATTATTTCCCATTAAGTCTTAATCTTTTGACCGTGTTTCTTCCGGATAGTGCGGTTTTCGCGGGATTTTTGGATGTTTATTTTTCTGGAAATTTGTGCTATACTAATTTAGAGGTAGGATTATGGAGAAAATAATAGAAATAGTTCCCAATTTTTCGGAAGGAAAGGACAAGGCGGTGATGGAAGCGATCGTCGGCCCTTTCCGGGGTTTGGACGGGATCAAACTCTTGGATTTGGAGATGGATCCCTCCTACAACCGGAGCGTCGTCACCGTCATCGGCACGGTCGAGGCGGTTGGAAAGGGGATGGTTGAAAGCACGGCCATCGCGGCCGAGCTGATTGACTTGAGGAAGCACAAGGGTGAGCATCCGCGGATGGGAGCCCTGGACGTCCTGCCCTTCATTCCGATCAGGGGGATTTCGGAAGCGGAATGCATTGAACTGAGTTACCAAATCGGGGAAGCGATCCACGCCAGGACCGGCATCCCGGTTTATTTCTATGCGAAGTCGGCGAAGCGGCCCCAATGCGAGAACCTTCCGGACATCCGGAAGGGTGAGTTCGAGGGATTGGCCGCGAAGATGCGGGATCCCTTCTGGAAACCCGATTTGGGGAATGCACCCCACAGCAGCGCCGGCGCCGTCGCGGTCGGCTGCCGGAAACCTCTGGTCGCCTACAACATCGACACCGATTCTTCGAACAGGAAGAAGGTCCTGCAGATCGCGCGGAGGATCCGCTTTTCCGGAGGAGGCTACCGCTGCATCCAGGCCGGGGCGGCGCGGTTGGAGGACCGGAACATCTGCCAGGTTACGATGAACCTGACCGATTACACGCAGACGGCGCTTTACCAGGCTTTTGAAGCCGTGAAGATGGAAGCGAGAAGATACGGCATCAACGTCACGGCCAGCGAAATCGTCGGCTTGGTCCCGAAGGCCTGTCTGGAATCGTCCTTGAAGTATTATTTGGGAATGGATGAGGAAGAAGAACTGAATCTGGATCTTGAGGGGATTGTAAAACTGGCGAAAAGGCATCTCCTTCTCCGCGATTTTACCGAATCCAAAATCATCGAATATTATCTGGATTGAAGTCATTTGTATTGAAATAAACTTCTTCCTTTGCTATAATAGTTTGAGTTAGGAGGAAACCCCTGTGTTCAAAAGATTCAGAAGCGGTCTTTTTTTTCCCAGTGAAATTATCAATTACCGTTTCGAAAAGAAAATTTTCACCATACTATATCTTGTAATTCTCGTTCTCCTGTCCACGATTCCGAGTGTGCTGGGCCTCTTCTGGGGGAACGCTTTGAGTTACTCCGACAAAAAAACGATCAGGAACGCCTTCAAAGGTCTTGATCTGCCCTATGAAATTGTCGATTACCAATTGATATATCAAGGGGATGGGGAAGACTTCCTGAAAGTGGAGCTTTCCGAAACCTTGAACGTCATCTTTACGACGGAGGAAGATCTTCGGTTTTCGCCTTTCTCGGTGGACGTCAACATCGTCCTGACCAAGGATAAGGTCTATTTTGTCCGGTCCTTGACCGTGTCCGAACTGTTCTCCTACAGCGACTATCCGGGTTTGAGGAACTTGGATTTTTCGGGGGCGACCCGGGATGATTACGATTTTTGGACGGACGTCTTCATCATCGCGAACAGCCAGCTCGACAAATACTCCCTGCAGATGAACCTGATGAACATCGCGGGGCTGCTTCTGGTGTCGCTGTTTTCGCTTTTGATTCTGGGAGTGATCATCACCTCCTTCCAGAAACTCTTCAATCCCTACAACAGTTTCGGCGAGATCTTCCCGTTGATGATTTATGCGCTGACCCCCCATGTGATCGGGCAGCTGCTTTCATCCCTGTTCGGATTACCGCTTTTCGCGGTCGCGGGGATGATCATGACCGTCGTCTATTCCGCAAAACTCAGCAGAAAAATGATTCAGAGGTAGGTATCATGAGTTTTTATAAGCATCTGGAAATTGAAAAGCGTTGGCAGAAATTCTGGGAAGAAAACAAGACTTTCAAGACCGACCTCCATGCCGACAAACCCAAATTCTACGTCCTTGACATGTTCCCATACCCGAGCGGGCACGGCCTCCACGTCGGGCATCCGGAAGGCTACACCGCGACCGACATCATCGCGAGGATGAAGAAGATGCAGGGCTACAACGTCCTCCATCCGATCGGTTTCGACGCCTTCGGGCTGCCGGCGGAACAGTACGCCCTCGACACGGGGAACGATCCCCGGGAGTTCACGGAGCGGAACATGGACATCTTCCGCGGACAGTTGAAGATGCTCGGACTCGCCTATGACTGGGACCGGGAGATCAGCACCTGCGATCCCGCCTATTTCAAATGGACCCAATGGATCTTCACGAAGCTTTATGAGATGGGGCTTGCGGAAGTGAAGGAGGTCGAAGTCAACTGGTGCGAGGAGCTCGGAACCGTGCTTGCGAACGAGGAAGTCCTGAACATCAACGGAAAAATGGTGAGCGAACGCGGCAAGCATCCCGTCGTGAAAAAACCGATGAAGCAGTGGGTCTTGAAGATCACGGCCTATGCGGAAAGGCTGCTTGAAGGGCTGGACCGCCTGGATTGGCCGGAGTCGGTCAAGGAGATGCAGAGGAACTGGATCGGCAAGAGCGAAGGCGCGGAAGTCGTCTTCAAAATCAAGGACCATGAGGAAACGTTCACCGTCTTCACGACCCGCCCCGACACGCTGTTCGGCGCGACCTACTGCGTGCTCGCTCCGGAGCATCCCCTCGTCATGAAAATTGTTTCCGAAGAACAGAAGGAAGCCGTCCTCGCTTACATCGCCGCCGCCAAGGCCAAGAGCGACCTCGACAGGACCGATCTGAATAAGGATAAGACCGGTGTCTTCACCGGTGCCTATGCGATAAATCCCGTGAACGACAAGGTGATTCCGATCTGGATTGCCGACTACGTCCTGATGAGTTACGGCACGGGCGCAATCATGGCGGTTCCCGGCCACGACCAGAGGGACTACGAGTTCGCCAAGAAGTTCAATCTGGACATCATCCCCGTGCTTGACGCCGACATCAGCCGGGAAGCCTTCACCGGGGACGCCCCCCACATCAATTCCGGCTTCCTCGACGGTTTGAATAAAGAAGAAGCGATCCAAAGGATGATCGCCTTCCTCGAAGAAAAGGGAATCGGAAAGAGAAGCGTGAACTACAAGCTCCGGGACTGGATCTTCAGCCGCCAGCGCTACTGGGGCGAACCCTTCCCGGTGATCTTCTGGGAAGACGGCAAGGTCGAAGTCCTGCCGCTTTCCGAACTTCCGCTCGAACTTCCGAAACTGGAAAAGATCACCCCGAGCAAGACCGGGGAATCCCCGCTCGCGAATGCGAAAGAGTGGCTTTACGTCATCCGGGAAGACGGTGTGAAGGGGCGGAGGGAAACCAACACTATGCCCCAATGGGCGGGAAGCTGCTGGTACTACATCGGCTACCTGCTCCGGGAGGACGGAAAATACCTGGATTTGACGGATCCGAAAGTCCAGGAGACTGTCAACAAATGGCTTCCGGTCGACCTCTACATCGGCGGAACCGAGCATGCCGTCCTGCACCTCCTCTACGCCCGCTTCTGGCACAAGGTCCTCTATGACCTGGGCGTCGTCAAGACCGACGAGCCCTTCCAAAAACTCTTCAACCAGGGCATGATCCTGGGCGAGGACGGAGAGAAGATGTCGAAATCCCGCGGAAACGTCGTCAACCCCGACGACATCGTCAAGAAATACGGGGCGGACACCCTGCGGACCTATGAGATGTTCATGGGACCTCTGGAGGCGAGCAAGCCCTGGTCGACGACCGGCGTCGAAGGGCCCCGGCGCTTCCTGGAACGCGTCTACCGTTTCTACACGGAGGTCGCGAACATCAAGGACGACGACTTCACTTTGGAAAAGGTCTACCACCAGACCGTGAAGAAGGTCACGGAGGATTTCGAGCACCTCCGCTTCAACACGGCAATCAGCCAGATGATGATCTTCATCAACGAATGCTACAAGCATCCCTATCTTCCTTTGGAATACCTCGAGGGTTTCCTGAAACTCCTGAACCCGGTCGCTCCGCATTTGACGGAAGAACTCTACCACAACGTCCTCAATCATGAGGAGTCGATTGCGGAAAGCGAATGGCCGACCTATGACGAAAGCAAGGTCAAGGAAGACATGTGTACGGTCGTGATCCAAATCAACGGCAAGATCCGCGACAAGATCGAAGTCGAACGGAGCACGTCTAAGGAGGAGTTGGAGAATCTGGCTTTGAACCGGGAGAAGATCCGCCTCATCATCGGGGAACAGCCGGTGAAGAAGGTCATTGTCGTCCCCGCGAAACTCGTCAACATCGTCATTTAGCACCCCTGCGGGTGCTTTTTTTTGCGGGAAAAAGCCGTTGAACAAATAATATATGGAAGGGGGATGGGCATGGAATGCAAGTCCAGAAGGACTTTCCTGAATCTCTTTCGGATCTTTTCCTGCGCAACTTGCGAACACCGAAAAGAGGATGAATTCTTCTTAATCGGCAATACTAATATCAGCATCTATCATCTCTTCTGGGATTGTCCCGGAGTGGAAATCGCGAAGGAGGAGCTTTATTTCTTTTCCAAAAAACTGAAGACCTTGCTCCTTGAAGCCGCCATCCATCAGGAGGAAATCCTGCTTCTTTTCTTTGAAAATTTCAATCTGGAAAAGAATTTCGACCTTCTGGAACAGCTTCTTGCCTTCAGGCTTTCCCTGCAGATAATCGCCGGCTGAATTTTCAAAAAACCTGCGCATTTTTTTGCATATCCTCTTGCCTATGTGCTATAATGGAATCGCAAAGGAGGAAAATATGAAGGTTAATGTTCGCGGCAAAAACAAATTCGTGCCTTCGGAGGCGATCGTCGCCTATGCAACCGATAAGCTCCAAAAGCTCGACCAATACTTCAACAAAAAGCAGGAATTGGAAGCTTATGTCCTTTGTAAAGTTTACGACACCCATCACGCGGTGGAAATCACGATTCCGACGAAACATGTGCTTCTCAGGTCGGAAGTGAAAGCCGACAACATCTATTCCGCAATCGACCTCTCGATTGACAAACTCGAATCGCAGATCAGAAAGCACAAATCGAAGATTTACCGCAGTCTGAAACGGCGCGTCGGCGTCTCCCGGCATTACACCTCCAACGCCGATTTCGATTTGGAGAAGATGAAGACGGAAATCCAAGCGGCGAATCTGGTGAAGTCGAAATCTTTCGAACTGCAACCGATGACTCCTGAAGATGCGATCCTGCAGATGGAAATGCTCGGACACGACTTCTTCATCTTCCTGAACAATGAAAACAACAAAGTGTGCGTTGTCTACCGGCGGGAAGACGGAGATTACGGAATCATTGAAACCAGGAATCCTTAAGAGTCAGCAATGACTCTTTTTTCTATCGCCGTACCAACCGGAAATATCACTTGAAAATTATCGGTTTTAATGGTATGATAAAATTAATATTATAGACACGAAAGGAAGAAGAAAAAGTGTTCAAAAGTTTGTTTGATCCGGGATACAAGGAACTGAAACGCTGCCAGAAGCTGGCGGATGCGATCGACGCGCTCGCTCCGGAATACAGAAAGCTCTCGGATGCGGAACTGCAAGCGAAAACCGAGGAGTTCCGCGCCCGCCTGCGGGCCGGTGCGACGCTGGACGATCTCCTGATCGAAGCCTTCGCGACCGTCCGCGAAGCCTCGACCCGTGTCCTCGGCATGACCCCCTTTAAAGTTCAGCTCATGGGCGCGATCGCCATGCACGGCGGCAACATCGCCGAGATGAAGACCGGCGAAGGCAAGACTCTGACGGCGACGATGACCGCCTACCTGAACGCCCTTCCCGGCGAAGGTGTCCACATCGTGACCGTGAACGAGTATCTTGCGAAACGGGACGCGGAATGGATGGGCTCGCTCTTCAGATGGCTGGGACTTTCCGTCGGCCTCAATCTGCGCGAGATGAGCCCCGAGGAGAAACGCGCGGCCTACGCCTGCGACATCACCTACTCCACGAACAACGAGCTCGGTTTCGACTATCTCCGCGATCACATGGTCCTCTACAAAGAACAGATTGTCCAACGCCCCCTGAACTTCGCGATTGTTGACGAGGTCGACTCGATCCTGATCGACGAAGCGCGGACCCCCTTGATCATTTCGGGCGGGGCCAGGGGCACGGAAAGTTTATATAAACAGGCCCAGCTTTGCGTGCGGGGCATGGTCGAGGGCGAGGATTTTGAAATCGACATCAAGACCAAGCACATCGCTCTGACCGAGAAGGGCATGGCCAAAGCCGAGAGGTTCTTCGGAATCGAAAACCTCTACGACCTCAAATACGTCACGCTCCTCCACCACATCAACAACGCCCTCAGGGCGAACTTCATCATGCAGAGGGACGTGGACTACGTCGTCCAGGACGGCAAAGTCATCATCGTCGACCAGTTCACCGGCCGCTTGATGCACGGGCGCCAGTATTCGGAGGGCCTGCACCAGGCGATTGAAGCGAAGGAGAACGTCGAGATCAAGAAGGAGACCCGGACGATCGCGACGATCACCTTCCAGAACTACTTCCGGATGTACAAGAAACTCGCGGGCATGACCGGTACCGCGAAGACAGAAGAGGAGGAATTCCGGAACATCTACAACATGTACGTCGTCGAGATTCCGACGAACAAGCCCGTGATCAGGGTTGACGATCCCGATTTGATGTTTCTCACGGAAAAGGCGAAATTCAACGCGATCGTGAACGACATCGCGGAAAGGCATAAAAAAGGGCAGCCCGTCCTGGTTGGCACGATTTCGATTGAGACCAGCGAACTGCTCTCGAAGATGCTCACGAAACGGGGCATCCCCCACAATGTCCTGAACGCGAAGAACCACGCACGCGAGGCGGAGATCATCGCCCACGCCGGGGAAATGGGCGCGGTCACGATCGCCACGAACATGGCCGGCCGCGGAACCGACATCAAACTCGGTCCGGGAGTGAAGGAACTCGGAGGCCTCGCCGTCATCGGCACGGAAAGGCATGAAGCACGCCGCATCGATAACCAGTTGCGCGGACGTTCCGGCCGCCAGGGCGACCCCGGCTATTCCCGGTTCTATCTTTCCGCGGAAGACGAACTGATGCGCCGGTTCGGAAGCGAAAGATTCAAGACGATGCTGGGCTACATCGTCAACCAGCAGGGAACGGAAGTGCCCTTGGAATCGAAGATGTTTTCCAGGTTTGTGGAAAACGCGCAGAAGAAGATCGAAGGCAACAACTTCGACGCCCGGAAAACTTTGCTGGAATATGACGAGGTGCTGAGGAAGCATCGGGAGATCATCTACGAACAGAGAAGACAGATCCTCTTTTACGAGGACATCACTGACATCATCCTGAAAATGATGAGGAACACCGGGGAAAGGCTGGTCTGGGGCGCGATCCTGGACGGCAAAAGGATTGACGGCTCCCGCTTTTACAAAGACGTGAACGGCATCTACTTCCCCCTGGATTATGTGAAGGAAGAGGAGTTCGACGGGCTTTCTTTCGATGAAGGTGTCGAACTGTTTATGCAGAAATGCCAGGCGCTTTTGGAAGAGAAGCGCAAGCAGTTCCCGCGGGAGGTCTATCTCGAATTTCTGAAGGTCGTCCTGCTCCGCGTCGTCGACACCTACTGGACCGAGCACATCGACACGATGAGCGAACTCCGCCAGGCGGTCCGCCTGCAGGCCTACGCCCAGGTGAACCCCCTCCGCGAATACCAGGAGATTGGCTACCAGAAGTTCGAGGCGATGATTCAGGCGATTGAAAACGACGCCACGCGCTTCATCAACCGGGCGATGATCCGCGACAACCTCCAGAGGGAGCAGGTCATCAAACCGGTGGCGACCCATTCCGGGAAAGAGGAGGATTTGAAGAGGAAGCCGGTAGTGAGGAAGGACAAGGTCGGAAGAAACGACCCCTGCCCCTGCGGCTCCGGCAAGAAATACAAACACTGCTGCGGAAGGTAATCATGGAAAACTACGAGATTGCGAACAAGATTGAGGACTACCGGGTGCGCCTTTCCGAGCTGGAGAAGGCGATCAAAATCGACGCGGTGAAGGCTTCCTACGCGGAACACCAGCAGGAGATGGCCGCTCCCGAATTCTATAAAGACATGAATTCCGCCCAGAAGGTTCTGAAAAAGGTGAAGGCGGAAAAAGACATCATCGAAACCCACCAAAACCTCGTGAACGGCCTCGAGGAACTCGAACTCTACTTCGAACTGCACAAAAGCGGGGAAGAGAACCTTGGAAGCGAGATCGAGGTCCTAGTGAAGAAAATTGAAAAGGAACTTTCCGATTTTGAAACGGCGATGCTTTTGAGCGGCGAATACGACGACTGCGACGCGATTGTGGAACTGCATCCGGGAGCGGGCGGAACCGAATCCCAGGATTGGACGGAGATGCTTTTCCGGATGTACACGCGTTTCGCGGAGCGGAATGATTTCCAGGTCGAAATCGTCGATTATCTGGAAGGCGAGGAGGCGGGCATCAAGAGCGTGACCTTTATCGTCTCCGGACCCAAAGCCTACGGCCGCCTCAAAGGCGAACAGGGCGTGCACAGACTGGTCCGGATTTCCCCCTTCGACGTCAATTCCCGGCGCCACACTTCCTTCTGCGCCTGCACCGTAACTCCCGTCATCGAAGGGGACGTGAACGTCGAAATCAGGCCGGAAGACATCCGGATCGACACTTTCCGTTCCAGCGGCGCCGGCGGCCAGAAGGTCAACAAAACCGAATCCGCCGTTCGGATCACCCACCTGAAAACGGGCATCGTCGTGAGCTGCCAGAACGAAAGAAGCCAGATCCAGAACAAGGAAAAGGCGCTCGCAATTTTGAAGAGCAAGCTCTACCAGCTCGAACTCAAAGAAAAGGAAAAGAAACTGAAACAGATCACCGGGGATGTGGGCGAAAACTCTTTCGGCTCGCAGATCCGCTCCTATGTCTTTCATCCCTACAACCTGATCAAGGACCACAGGACGAACTATGAAGTCGCCAATGTCGGTCCGGTCATGGACGGGGAAATCGAAGGTTTCATCAATGCTTATTTGAAATCGGAATACAATCTGAGGTAAGCGATGGAAAGGAAGAAAGCACTCAAAAAGAAATTGAAGGAATGGCTGAACATCGTTTTGGGAGTCGCGCTCGCGGCTTTCTCGTTCAGCTTTTTTCTGAACCCCAACAATCTCGTCATCGGGGGCGTTTCCGGCGTCGGAATCATCCTCAAGAACCTGATTCCCGGCTACGACCCCGCCGTCACGATCCTGGTGCTGAACATCATTCTGCTCATTTTGGGGTTCGTCCTTCTGGGGAAGGATTTCTTTTTGAAGACCGTTTTCGGTTCCGTCCTTTTCCCGCTTTTCGTGGGCTTGTTTGACCTGATCTACGCCCACATTCCGATCGACGCGACCGAACTCGACATGGTCCTCGTCACCCTCTTCGCGGCCCTGATCATGGGCATCGGGCTGGGGATGGTTGTGAAAAACGGGGGGACGACGGGAGGTTCGGAAGTCCTCCAGAAGATCTGCTTCCGCTACTTTCACATCCCCTTTTCCGTATCCATCTTCATCGTCGACGGGATCGTGATTACAGCCGGTTTGCTCACCTCCGTGACGGATTTGTCGACCTTCCTCTATGCGATTCTTTTCACCTACCTGAGCGGTGTCGTTTTGGACACAATCGTCTTCTCCGGTTTCAATAAACGCGCCGTCTGCATCGTCTCCGAAAAGAACGAAGAGATCAAGGAGATCATCCTCCGCGATTTCGAACGGGGGGTCACCGGAATCCGGGTGATCGGGGAATATTCCCAGAAGGAAAGGAAAATGCTTCTTTGCGTCCTTTCTTCCAGCGAATATTTCAAACTGAGGACAATCGTTGAGGCAATTGACAAGAACGCATTCTTCTTCGCCGTCCGCGCGAGCGAAGTCCGGGGCGAGGGTTTCACCTATGACTGAGGAAATAAGAATCGAAAGCGTCCAAAGGCAGGGAAAGAAATACCGGGTCGAAACAACGGAAGGGGAACACACCTTGACCGAGGAGACCATCATTAAGTTCCTCGTCCTAAAGGGCGCCGTCTTCACCGGGGACGAGTTTTCAAAAATCCTCGCTTTCGACGAGGAGAACAGGCTTTTCGATAAGGCCCTCCGCCACCTCGCGACCCAGAGCCGGTCCGTTTCGGAAATGCGGGAATACCTGAAGGAAAGGACGGATGCGGAAACGGGCGAACGGATCATCGCGCGGCTTCTGGTTTTGAACTACCTCGACGACGCGGCTTTCGTCCAAAACCTCTTCGACTACGCCGTGAGGAACTTCCGCGGTCCGAAATATTTGGAGGCGCGGCTCGAGAAAAGCGGAATCGACTCCGCCCTGATCCGGGAAGTTTTGGGGCGCTACGACGAGGAACTGGAAAAGAAACTGATTTCCGAATACCTGGAAAAACGGAAGGACAGGGACAAGGACAAACCCGCAAGGAAGCAGAAGGAGATGCTGTTCCAGAAACTGCTCCGGGCGGGGTTCACCTACGGCGCCGTCAATTCTGCGCTTCGAGTTCACGAATTTGTGGATGAAAGCGAAGCCCATCTCGGCGAAGAGATCCAACGGCTCGAAGAGAAATTCTCATCTTTGGACGAAAGGAAAAAGAAAGAGAAAGTCATCCGCCGCCTTATTCAAGAAGGCTACGCCTACGACGACATCATGCTCCACCTGAAAGGGGAGGAATAAACCGCCTTCGCCTTCATAAGATTTAGTGGGTGAAGCTTCAATGAACAGAATGAACAGAAGGAAGGGAAAAGAAAACCGTCCCAAACCCAAGAACCTGGTCGATTACAAGGATTTGGAACGGAATGTAAGGGAAGAGATCGCGAACGAATTTTGGAATCAAAAAAAGCAAGAAAAGGGGAGGAAATGATCCCCCTTTTTAAAGGAGCAGACATGGACAAGATCAGATTCGCCACGGAAAATTATTTGGAACTTGGGGTTGCGGAAAGGGAAAACAGCCCCCTGGTGCTGGTCGCCCCGGGAGGGGCCTACCGGTACACTTCTTCCCGGGAAGCCGCGCCCGTCCGGGACGTCTTCCTGGAAGCGGGCTACCATTCCGGAATCATTTATTACCGGGAAACCCTTCTCAAGCATCCTGATGCCGTTTCCGAACTCGCGGAATTCGTGAGTTTCGTCAGGAAAAACGCGGAAAAATACAAGATCGATCCCGATAGGATCGCGCTGGTCGGGTTTTCGGCCGGCGGGCACTACGTCGCGAACCTCGGCGTGAGCTGGGAAAAATACGGAAAGGAATCCCGGCCGAACGCCCTGATCCTCGCCTATCCCGTGATCACCGGCATCGAGGGCTTTGCCCATGACGGTTCGATTCAGAACCTGTTCGGATGCCTCACCCCGGAAGCCAGGGAGGAATTCTCCCTGGAAAGGCGGGCGGGAAGCCACACGCCGCCGACCTTCCTCTTCCACACCGCGGATGACGGGGCGGTCCCCGTGGAGAATTCCCTGCTTTTCTTCCAAGCCTTGAGGAAAGCGGGAGTCAAGGCCGACCTCCACATCTATCAGGAAGGTCCGCACGGACTTGCGCTTGCGAATGCGAAGACTCCCCCGGAAGGGGCCGATCCTGCGGCCTATGCAAAAAAATACGCCCGCGTCGCGGGCTGGGTCGACCTCGCCATCAAGTGGCTCGGGGAAATATTCCGATAATCATTCAAAGAAACTTTTCAGGAATTTGAAGACGCCGTGGTCGTCCAGGGAAGCGGTCGTCCGATCGGCCACCAGCAACAGGTCGGGATGGGCGTTTTCCATCGCCACGCCGATGCCGGCATAAGCGAGCATGTCCAAATCGTTGTGACCGTCGCCGATGGCGATGGTTTTTTCTTTCGGAATCCCGAAATGCCTGCCGATCGCTTCGAGGGCGAGGCCCTTGGAGGTGCGGTGGCTGTAGAGTTCGGAGACGACCAGTTCGCCCGAACTCCAGATCCTCAAGTTCAGGCTCTCGCCGTATCTTTCCCGCACATAGCCGACGAGGGCGTTTTCGGAACCGGATACCGAAAGGACGATGGCGCCGTTGGGGTCGCCCCGGAGGATGCCCTCCATCTCCCCATGGTTGAGGACGCCGCCGTCGCTATGGAGGTAGGGGACGATTTCCTGATTGTAGCGCCAGAGGAAGATTTCGTCCTCAATCTCGCAGAAGACGTTGATGAGGAGTTCCGGAAGATCCCGGATCAGGTCCACCACGACTTTCCTGGGAATCGTGATCATCGTCTTCGGAAAGGACGGATCCTTGGGGTTGTGGACGAGGGCGCCGTTGTAATTGATGATGGGCGTATCCAATCCCAGGAGTTCATAATAGAACCGGGAGCTCCGCCACGGCCTTCCGGTGGCGATGACGATTTTGTTGGTCTCCTTCAGTTTCTTCAGGTAATTGAAGCTGATTTCGTCGTATTGATCAAAGTTTTTGATCAAAGTGCCGTCCAAGTCTATTGCCAGCAGATAATCTCTTTTCATGCGTAACCTCTTTTCCAAATATGATATCATAAAGGCCGGGCTTTGTCCAGAAATAAAATAGACTCCTTGCATATTGGGGGAAGTTATAGTAAAATTAGAGGAGAACCAAAGAAAAGAGGTGGAGGATGAAACTGGATATCGTAAGGCTCATCAGAGACTTTTTTTCCGAACTTTTCGGGAAATTGTCTTATGAAAACCTCCTCATCCTCTTGAGCGGCGTCGTTCTCGGTTTCACGCTCTGCTTCCTCATCTACCTTTTGATTGTGGTCGTCTCTTTCAAGAAGGAGGAAAGAAGGGTCGTCGCTCCGCAAGTCAAGGTCGACGACGAAAGGATCCAAAGGCTGATCAGGGGCGCGAAGAACGAGTTTCAGGAAGAGGCGTCCCAGGCGTCGACGGGTCAGAAACTGCTGGAACTCAAGAACATCTGCTGGAACCTCGTCCACGACATCGCTCAGGTTTACTATCCGGAATCGAAGTTCCCGATTTACGAACTTTCAATCGAGGAACTGATGACTTTGGCCCATTACATCACCGACAGGGTCGATTCCCTTTTCCGGGGGCCGATCCTGAAACCGATGAAGAAACTCCGGATTTCCTACATTTTGAAAATCATTGAAACGAAACGGAAAATCGACGAAAACAAAGCCGTAAAGACAGCCAGCAAACTGAAGACGCCTTGGACGGCCGTGAGAACGGTCCTGAACATCTTCAACCCCGTCTACTGGGTCCGGAAATTGATGATTTCCACGACCCTGGTTGCGGTCACGAACAAGATCTGCGGGATCATCATCGACGTGGTCGGAGACGAGACCAACAAGGTCTACAGCAAGAGCGTGTTCAATGTGGAAAGAATGAATAACCTCGAAATCGAAAAAGAACTTCTCGAATTGGAACAAATGATTGATGAAAAATAGGAGACACTATGGCTAAGAAAGACTTTTTCATTCCCAGAATCAAAGTCGAACCATCGCTGAAAAAGAAAGAGGAGGAAGGGAAGTCCGACAGGAAATTCAAGGCGGAACCTTTCATCGGACCTTATACCGGACCGAAAGCCAAGAATAAATTCTACTTTCCCTTCGTTTCCTACGGGAATAAGGGCGTGCAGTACGAAGGCCTCCGCGACAAACCGCTTGTTCCGGAAGAGAAGCTTGTGGAAGAGTACGGGACGAAGTATTATGAGTTCACCCCGATCCTGGGCATAGACAAGGCCAAGCCGCTCGCGGAGGTTGTGGAAGAGGAGAAGAAGCCGCAGCGGGAAGAGGAGGACCAGCCGGAGGAGACGGACACGGAGACCGGGGACGAAGACGAATACGATTTCTACGGGAAGACCGTCTATTCCAAAAACGACGAGGTGCCGGAACCGGAGTACCTTCCCAAACCCGAAAATCCCCGCGTCCAGACCCCTCCCCCGAGGAAGATGAAGTATTCCCGGCCGCCCCTATCCCTCCTGCGCCGTTCCCATTCCGTGAAGAAGGACGATTATTCCGGCGCTTTGTACCAAAAGGAGATCATCGACCGGACCCTGCAGGACTTCCGGATTGGCGGCAGGGTCGTCCATTTCACAAAAGGCCCGACCGTGACCCAATTCGAGGTCAAACTCGACGCCGGAGTTAAGGTCGAGCGGGTCAAAAACATCGCCCGGAACCTCCAGATGAACCTGGAAGGGAAATCGATCAGAATCGAGGCTCCGATTCCCGGAAAAAGCACAATCGGCATCGAAGTTCCGAACATCGAGCAGGAAAAGGTCTTCTTCGGAGACCTCATCTCCCGTCCGGAGTTTCTGGAAGACGGGAACCCCTTGAATGTCGCGCTCGGAATCGACATCGGCGGCGACTTCATCACCCTGGACATCACCCAGATGCCCCACGCTTTGATTGCGGGAACGACCGGCAGCGGCAAGAGCGTCTGCATCCATACAATCATCAACAGCATCCTGTATAAATCGACTCCGGACCAGGTCAGGCTGATCCTGATCGATCCGAAACTGATCGAATTCACGAGCTACGAGGACATACCACATCTCGCCACGCCCGTGATCAACGATCCGAAACTCGCCACCACCGCTTTGAAATGGGCGGTCGACGAGATGCAGAACCGCTACGAGCTTTTCAAGACCTGCAAGAAGCGGGACATTATGACCTACAACGAATACGCGAAAAGTGAACCCGGCCTGCGGGAACTCCCCTACATCGTCGTCATCATCGACGAGCTCGCCGACCTGATGTTCGTCGCTTCCTCTTCGGTGGAAGAATACATCCAGCGCCTGGCCCAGAAAGCCCGGGCCGCGGGCATCCACCTGATCATGGCGACGCAGCGACCCTCGACCGACATCATCAAGGGTCCGATCAAAGCCAACATCCAGACCCGGATCGCCTTCGCCGTCAACTCCCAGGTCGACTCGATGACGATTCTGGACAAGTCCGGGGCGGACAAACTCTTAGGCAAGGGCGACATGCTCTACAGCGACGGCGTGAATGAAATCAGGGTCCAGGGCGCCTACATCTCCTTGGAGGAAATCACGGCTGTGACCGACTACATCAAGGAAAACAACGGCACCGACTTCCTCTTCTCGAAGGAGGACCTCACGGAAAAGATGATGTATGAGGAAGAGGTCGGCGGCGACCCCAGAAACGACGAATATTTCGAAGTGATTGCGCGGTATGTCGTCGAGAACAACAGCGCGTCCATCAACCGGATTCAGAAGCGCTTCGGAATCGGGTTCAACCGCGCCCAGAACATCATGTTCGGGCTGGAGGAACTCGGAATCGTCTCCGAAGGCGTGGCCGGAAAACCCCGCACCGTTTTGGTGACCATGGAGGAATTGGAAGACATTCTCAATCAATGACCGGAAAGAAGAGATCGGATGGAAAACAACATAAACGGCAAGAAAATAATCCGAAAAGTGATCGCCCTGTCCCTTGCGGCGATCATTTTAAGCCTGATTCTGCTTTTCAGGCTTTTGGATTTTGAAATCATCAATCAATATTTCCTCATCGCGGTGATTGCGGTCTCTTTTTTGGTCTCCGGTTATGCGGTTTTGTTTAAATACATCAAGCATTCAGACAAGCAGAAATACATCTACTACCAGACGGCCGATTTCCTGTTCATCCTGAACACGGCGTTGATTTTTCTCCAGATTTTCTTCATCTTCGTCCTCTTTCCCGCGACCGTCGAACAGGATTCGATGCGTCCGACCTTGAACGACGGTGACGAGGTCATCGTCATCAGCCTCGGGAAGGTCGAACGCGGAAAAGTGGTGATCGTAAAAGTCGACGAGAAATACAACGAGATCAACGGAACCGTCAAGGACGGGGATTTGCTGGTTAAACGGGTGATAGCCGGTCCCGGGGATGCGTTCTTTTTCCAGAACAACACCCTTTTCCTGAACGGGATGATTGTGGAGGAGGATTACCTCCCCGCGGGGGCCATAACCAGGGATTTCCGCCTGGATGAAATCCTTGAATGCCCGCCCGGAAACGAATGCCGCATCCCCGAAGATTTCTATTTCGTCATGGGCGACAACCGCCAGAACAGTTACGACAGCAGGAACTTCGGCCTCGTTCACAAATCCCAGATCGTTGGCGTCGTGAAATACCGGCGGATGGGATTTTTGGATTGGGGGAAGGTAAAATGATTCAATGGTTTCCGGGCCACATGGCCAAAGCGCGGCGGGAAATCCAGGAACGCCTCAAGGTCGTCGACATCGTCTTCGAACTCCTTGACGCGCGGATCCCCGCCTCTTCCAGGAACCCGATGATCAATGAACTGGTAAGGACGAAACCCCGGCTGGTGCTTCTGATGAAGGCTGACCTTGCTGACCCGGCCCAGACCGCGCTCTGGAAGCAGGTCTTCGCCGAGGAAGGGTCGAAGGCGCTAGCGGTTGACGCCGCGGGTGGTTTCCGGAAGGAAGAGATCGTGCAGGCGGCGCTGGAGATTCTCCGGTCGAAGCTGGAGAAGGAGAAGGCAAAGGGGCTCAAGGCCCGGGCGCTGCGGGCGATGGTCGTCGGCATCCCGAACGTCGGGAAGAGCACCCTCATCAACCGCCTCGTCCAGAGGAAGGCGGCGCAGGTCGCCGACAGGCCGGGAGTCACCCGCTCCCAGCAGTGGGTTAAAATCAGCGGCGAACTGGAACTTTTGGACACTCCGGGCGTCCTCTGGCCGAAATTCGAAGACGAGAAGACCGGAATCCATCTCGCCCTGACGGGCGCGGTCAAGGACGAAATCCCGAAGGACATCACCGCCTTGGGTGAATACTTCCTTGATTTTCTGAAAAGGCATTATCCGGCCAGCCTTCCCGAACGCTACCGGGTTGATCCGGGCATGGAAAACGGGGAAATCGTGGAGAAAATCGCTCAGGACAGGGGCATTTTCCAAAGCGATTATGCGGAGCGGGTCTACACTCTCCTCCTCACGGATTTCCGGAAATGCCGGCTCGGAAGGATTACTTTAGATCGCATCAAAGGGGAAGAAAACTGATTTTGATCATTTTCTTCTTTTTTTCAAGTCCAAACTCTTGGCAAATTTTGCGGAGTTATGATACAATGTATCGACGGAGCAATTATGGACATCTATAAAATAGAAAAAGATTTGCGAGAAGCGGGTTACAGGAACATCCTCGGAACGGACGAAGCCGGAAGGGGACCGATGGCCGGACCTTTGGTGGCGGCCGCGGTGATCCTGCCGGAGGGGCTCGTCATCGAGGGCCTGAACGATTCCAAAAAACTCACTGCCAAGAAGCGGGATGAACTTTTTGCAGTGATCATGAAGGAAGCGGTCGAAGTGCAGACGGAAGTGATTTCCGTCGAAGAGGTCGACCGCATCAATGTTCTGGAAGCCTCCAAAAAAGCGATGACTTCCTGCATCCGGAAGATGAGGACCAAGGTCGATTATGTGATCGCCGATGCCGTGAAACTCGACCTGGAGGTTCCCTCCGCGGGAATCATCAAGGGGGACCAGAAAGCGGCGGCGATCGCGGCGGCGAGCATCATCGCGAAAGTCACAAGGGACAGGCTGATGTTGGAATACGACAAACTCTTTCCTGAGTACGGCTTCAGGAAACACAAGGGCTATGTCACCAAATATCACGTGGCGATGCTGGAAAAGTTCGGTCCCTGCCCGCTGCACCGGAAAAGTTTCGCCCCGGTGCGCCGTTTTTATGAAGAATAATATCATGTCGATGATGTAATATAATATTTATAGATGCGGATATTTTACCAAAGGTGAATATTGATGGAAAAGAATCTGATAATCGTTGAAAGTCCGGCAAAATCGCAGACGATTGAAAAGTATCTGGGAGATGACTACATCGTTGCTTCAAGCAAAGGCCACATCCGTGACCTTTCCACTAAGGGCCCAGGCGGTTTTGGCGTGGAGATCGACAACAATTTCAAACCGATATACAAGAACCTCCGCGACAAACTTCCCGTCGTGAAGGAACTCAAAAAACTCGTTAAGAACGCGCGGAAGGTCTACCTCGCGACCGACCCGGACCGCGAAGGGGAAGCCATCAGCTGGCACCTTTACGAGGTCTTGGAACTTGAGGACAAGGACTACGAACGGATTGTTTTCAACGAGATTACGAAACCGGCAATCCTCAAAGCCCTCCAGAACGGCAGGAAGATTGACATCGACCTGGTCCATTCCCAGGAATCGCGGCGGATCCTTGACAGGATCATCGGTTTTTCCCTTTCCAAACTTCTTCAGAAGAAGATCGGATCGAAATCGGCGGGACGGGTCCAATCCGTCGCCCTGAAACTGATCGTCGACCGGGAGAAGGAAATCAGGGCGTTCGTTCCCGAGGAATACTGGGAGATCTTCCTGAACTTCGTCAAGGACAGGCACAAGATCAAAGCGAAGCTCACCGCCGGTCCGGACGGGAAGGTGCAGTTGCAGAAGCGGGAGGATGCGGAAGCGGTTCTGAAGGCCCTGGGTCCGGAATACAGGATCCTGGAAATCTCCAAGAAGAACCGGAACAAACCGGCACGGCCGCCCTTCATCACCTCCACTTTGCAGCAGGAAGCGTTCAGTAAATTCTCCTTCTCCTCCAAGAAAACGATGATGATCGCCCAGAAACTCTATGAAGGCATCGAGCTGGGGACCGAACGCGTCGGTCTCATCACCTACATGCGGACCGATTCCTTCAGGCTCTCCGATCAGTTCCTCGGGGAAGCCCGGAGTTTCATCCTGGAAAACTACGGGAAGGATTACTTCAAGGGCTCGCACTCGGCACTCCCCAAAGGCAAGAACGTCCAGGACGCCCACGAGGCGATCCGTCCGACCTCCCTGAAGTATTCGCCCGAAAACGTGAAGAAATACCTTTCCAACGACGAATACAAACTCTACTCCCTGATTTACTACCGCGCCCTGGCGAGCCAGATGAGCGACGCGGTTGTGGAAGACCAGAAGATCAGGATCGGAAACAACGGCTATGTCTTTGAAGCGGAAGGCGAGAGGATCGTTTTCGACGGCTATCTCAAGGTTTACGCGGATTTTGAATCCGGGACCGAAAAGACGCTTCCGGAATTCTTTGAAGGCGAAGCCGTGAAGGATCCCGAGGTCGTTCCGGAACAGAAATTCACTTCCCCGCCCCAAAGGTATACGGAAGCGAAACTGATCAAGAAGATGGAGGAACTGGGCATCGGCCGCCCCTCGACGTACGCGATCACGATGGAGACCCTGAAGCAGAGGTACTACGTGAAGATGGAAAAGAAGCACTTCGTGCCGACCGAACAAGGGATCCTCACTTCGGAGAAACTCGACCAGTTCTTCAGTTCAATCATCAACGTGAAATACACGGCGGAGATGGAGGAAATCCTCGATGAGATTTCCGAAGGGAACAAGGTTTGGTACGAGGAACTGAAACATTTCTACGACGCTTTCCTCCCCTTGGTTGAATACGCGAACGAACACATGGAAAAAACCTATCCCGTCTTCCTCGACGAGGATTGCCCGCTTTGCGGGAGGAAGCTGGTCATCAGGACCGGGCGTTTCGGACCTTTCACCGCCTGTTCGGGCTTCCCGAAATGCAAGTACATCAAGAAGGAAGAAAAAGAGGAAACGAACACCGGTATCCGCTGTCCGACATGCGGAGAAGGGTATCTTGTGGAAAGGGTGGCGACGCGGGGCAGATCCCGGGGAAAGAAGTTCTACGCCTGCAACCGCTATCCGAAATGCAAAACGACGTTTTCGGAACTCCCGAAGACTGAAGAATAGGCATGCAAATGCCTTTTTTCATAGGTAATGTTTTTATTTCCGGGGAAATATGTTATAATATTTTAAAGACGCGAAGAAGGTGGCACGATGGGTTTTTTCAGTTTTTTTAAAAGCAAAGATAAGAAGAAAGATGCGGAAAAGTACAGGATTGGGATGGAGAAGACCAGGAAAGGGTCCTTTTCCCTTTTGAAGCAACTTTTCTCCCGGCACAACCAGGTGACAGAAGAACTCTTCGACGAACTCGAGGAAATCTTCGTCATGGCGGACATCGGCGTCGAGACGGTCGTCAAGTTCGTGGACGAACTCAAGCGGGATCCGCGCGTGAAGAACCTCGCCACGGCGAAGGAACTCCAGCCAATCATCATCGACAAGATGTTCGACATCTACCTCAAGGGCGAAATAGTCGACTCCAACCTCCGCTTCAACAAGAACGGTCTCACCGTCTTCCTTTTCGTCGGCGTGAACGGGAGCGGGAAAACCACCACGATCGCGAAGATCGCGAACAAACTGAAGAACGAAGGGAGGAAGGTCCTGATCGCCGCGGGCGACACATTCCGCGCCGCCGCCATCGAGCAGCTCCAGATCTGGGGCGAACGGATCGGCGTTCCCGTCGTCTCCAAACCCCAGGGGAGCGATCCTTCGAGCGTCATCTTCGACGCCATCAAGAAGGGTCAAGCCGAAGGCTTCGACGTGGTCCTGTGCGACACCGCCGGACGCCTCCAGACCAAGACCAACCTGATGAAGGAACTGGAAAAGATCAAGCGGGTCATCGCCCGTGAAGTTCCGGGTGCGCCCCAGGACACCCTCCTGGTGATTGACGCGACCACCGGGCAGAACGGACTCAGCCAGGCCAAGGCCTTCATCGAAGCGACCGACGTCACCGGAATCGTCCTCACAAAACTGGACGGGACCGCGAAGGGGGGAATCGTCCTCGCGATCCGCGACCAGTACGGGATTCCGATCAAGTTCGTGACCCTGGGCGAAAAGGTTGACGACATCGAGCATTTTGATTTGGAAAACTACATCTATGGGTTGTTTGCGGAAATGATCGACGAGGAGTAACATGGACCTTTTGGAAAAGAAAGAATATTACAGCAATCTCTTCGATTTCTACGAAGGCCTCTTCACCGAGAAGCAGAAACAATACTTCCGGGAATATTATTTTGAGGACCTCTCCTTGGGGGAGATTGCGGAAGCGTACGGCGTGAGCCGGAATGCGATTTACGATCACTTGAAAAAGATCCTCTCTCAACTGGATTTTTATGAGGAGAGGCTGAAACTCTTCCAAAAGTTCTCCGAACGGAAGAAACTCTATGACGAATATGCGAGCAAACACCCCGAAACTATAAATCTTATCAATAAATTGAAGGAATTGGAATAGTATGCCGTTTGAAAGTTTATCGGAAAGATTGCAGATGGCCCTCCGCCGGGTTACCGGCCGGGCCCGTTTGACCGAAAATGACATCGAAGAAATGATGAAGGAAGTGCGCCTTTCGCTTCTCGAAGCGGACGTGAACTACAAAGTCGTGAAAAGCTTCACGGCGGAAGTGAAGGAAAAGGCGCTCGGCGAGAAGATTCTGAAATCCCTCACCCCCGGCGACATGGTGATAAAGATCGTCCACGACGAGTTGAAGAAGCTGATGGGCGACGAAACCGCGGACGTGGTGTACGCGAGCGGATTATCATCCTTTATGCTCGTGGGCCTTCAAGGTGCCGGCAAAACCACGCAGTGCGGCAAACTCGCGGCCTTCTTAAGGCAGAGAGACGGAAAGAAGCCGCTCCTGATCGCCGCCGACGTCTACCGTCCGGCCGCGATCGACCAGCTCAAGACCGTGGGCAACCAGTTGGGTATCGAGGTCTTCGAGATGGGGACCCAGACCAAGGTCACGGAAATCGTGAAGAAGGGTCTGGAGTACGCGAAAAACAAGGGCTACGATCTTGCAATCATCGACACCGCCGGCCGCTTGCACATCAACGAAGAATTGATGCAGGAGCTTAAGGACGTCGCCGAGGTCGCGAAGCCGACGGAGATTCTGCTCACGATCGACGCGATGATGGGCCAGGACGCGATCAACGTCATCACGGCCTTCCATGAAAAGTTGCCCCTCACCGGCTGCATCCTGACGAAGCTGGACGGTGACACGCGGGGCGGCGCCGCCCTTTCGGTCCGCTACCTCACGCAGGTTCCAATCAAGTTCGTCGGCGTCGGCGAAAAACTTGACCAGATCGAGGTTTTCCATCCCGACCGGATGGCGGGAAGGATCCTCGGAATGGGGGACGTCGTGACGCTCGTGGAGAAAGCCGCCCAGAACATCGAGGAAGAGGAAGCCTTGAAACTCGCCGAGAAGATGCAGAAAGGCATCTACGATTACAACGACTTCTTGAAACAGATCAAATGGATGAAACGCCTCGGTTCCCTGAAGGGCATCTTGGGCCTGCTTCCGGGAATCGGCAGACAGATAAAAGACCTGGACATCGACGACAAGCAATTCTCACATCTCGAAGCGATCGTCTTCTCGATGACCCCCGAGGAAAGGAAGAACCCCGACCTGGTCTCCAGGTCCTCCTCGCGCCGTCGGCGCATTTCCCTGGGTTCGGGAAGACCCCTCAATGAAGTGAACGCTCTCGTGAACCGCTTCGAGGAGATGAAGCGCCAGCTCACATCGCTCATGCGCATGGGACCAGACCTTCAGAACATGAACAGGATCCCCAGACAACCGCAGGTCAGCCAGAAACCGAAGAAAGGGAAGGGCAAGGGCCGGGGCAATTTCCGGATTTAGGAGAAGAATATGGATTTCATTGAACTCGAAAAACAATTCGAAAACCTCTCCAAGGACTGTTTTTCGAAATTGACCGCCGCGGAAGCGGAGCTTCGGGAGGAAATCGAAAAAGCGTTTCGGAACCTTTCTTCAAGTTCGGAGAACGAATCTGAGGTTCTGGACGGAATCAAAGCCGCGATTGAAAACGAAATCAGATCCTTCCGAGCTTCTTTGGCGGAGATCAGGGCGGAAATAAGCGCCCTGCGGGCAAAAAAAGAAGGACCGATGCCGGATTTGGAAGCGGAACTGACGCAGGAGGCGGAAGCGAACATCCAGCCCCTGCTTTCGGAATTGCGGAAGAAGAGGGCCGACATCGGTCAGAAGATCAGCGTCCTGAAAAGGGAACTCGCCAACTTCCATAAAGAAAACAACTCCCGCCTGATCGAGGAGGAGAAGCATTTCAAAACCCGGGAAGCGGAACTCGACAGACGTCTCGGCATCGATCTGGACAGGAAGAACGAAGCCAACATCAAGGCTTATTCTGAATACGAAAAGAGACTGCTCGCCACGGACGATGAGGCGGAGATTTTGGAACTGAAGGAAAAAATCAAAGAGATCCGGATCGCCGGAGTCAAGGAACTCACGAAGATCAGGGACAATTACGCTTTCCTGCACTTCGAAAACCGCCTCGATTTCAAAAAGTTTTCCGAAAGAGTGGTTTTTGAAAACAGCCTGAAGGCGGAGGAAACGAAAACCGGAGTCCGGGTTCTGGAAGCCGAAAGGGAGAAAACGGAAAGGGCCGTGGAAAGTGAACGGCAGAAAGCGGCATTCGCGGTCCGGAAAAAACTTCTGGAAAAGGAAAGGGATTACGCCCTCGCCATAAACCGGGAGCAGTTGGAAAAAGAACTCGCTATCCTCGATTTGGAAAGGAAGGCTGCTGAAGCTGAGGCTCAAAGTCAGGATAAAAGGGACGGCCTGTGGGCGGATTTCCGGAAAGAAGCGTCCAAGTTCGACCGCGGGAAGACCGACGCTTTCGCGCTTTCCGGCGACGTCTTCCTTGAAAAACTCAAAGCATCCACGGATGTTTTAACAAACCATCTCCAGGTATATGTGCATCAATTCCAAGGTCTGCTGCTATCGCTTTTGCAGGCTTTCGAGGAGGAAAGCAGGAAAGCCCACGAACGTTTCCAGGATTGCCTCTGGATTCCGAAACTGGAGCCCGAAGGGGCGAAATTCCTGCAGGAATACAAAAACCTGCTGGAAACGAGTTTCCGGAAGCGGCTGGAAATGTATGAGGAGGCCGCGGCATTTCTGAAAGGGGAAATCAAGGAAATCATCAACCGGATCAAGGGCATCAGCTTGGGTCTTTCCCATCGGAGGGAGGAACTTCAAAAACATGAGACCTACTGCTTCCTTGAACTGAAAGCGTTGCTTAACAAAGGTTATCAGCGGTTGGCGGAAGAAGCGCAGCCCGCACGGAAACCGGCTCCGGCGAAAGCCGATTTCAGGCAGAAACGGGATCACATCCGGAAGGATGCGGAAAAGAGGAATCAAGTGATACTTGCGGAATACAGCAGGAAACTGGAGAAACTTGAGGCGGAAAGCGCCGCTTATTTCGAGGCCTTGAAAAAGGAGGAGCAGCGCAAACTCAAAGAAGACAAGGCTTTCCTGAAGAAAAGCAGGAAGCGGCAGCGGGAACTGAAGAAGAACTTCTCCGCCAACCTCTCCCAGTATGAAAAGGACCTTTTCGCAATCTACAAAAACGAACTGGAGAAGAACCAGTTCGAAGAGAAGGAAAGAATCAAGAAATTATGAAAAAAGACCTGCCGGGCAGGTCAATATAATTTCTTCAAAATCAGTTTCAGCAGTTCATCCACGGGCTTGGCCGCGTTCTCAGCGATCAGAGGTTCGACCTCCTTGATTTCCTTGGCGGTGTAGCCCAGGGATTTGAGGGCGGCCTTGACGTTCCTGCTTGTATCGCTATCCGAATCTTCGGACTCGGAGAATTTAATTTTGCCGCGGAGGTCGAGGATGATCTGCTGGCTCGCTTTCGGGCCGATTCCGGGGAAACGCTGGAGGTAGCGGCTGTCGCCGTCGTTGATTGCTTTGTAGACCTTGTCGATGGCGCCGCTCGCGACGATGGCGAGGGCTCCTTTCGGTCCGATGCCCTTCACCGAGAGAAGCTTCACGAACAGATCCCGCTCTTCCGCGGTCCTGAAGCTGTAGAGTTCGAGGAGATCCTCGCGGACATGGAGATAGGTGTGGACCGTCACCTCTTCATGGAGGGTGAAGGCGAAGGGATTCGGGGTCTTGAGGCCGTAACCGACGCCCCCGACTTCCAGGACGATGTATTCAGCTTTGATGAGGGTTACTCTCCCTTTTAAATAATTAATCAATATTTTCACCTTCTTGGGAGATATTATAACATAGGAAACCGGATTTGTAAATCAAGGGAAAGAGGAAGTATGGAAAACATCGACTTGTTGGAATATGACAACAGCATCAGACCAAAGACTTTGGACGAATACATCGGCCAGGACCAGATCAAGGAAATGCTCAGAATCTTCATTTCCTCGGCGCTGAAAAGGAACGAGAGCCTCGACCACGTGCTCTTCTTTGGTCCGCCGGGACTCGGGAAGACCACGCTCGCCGGCATCATCGCCCGGGAAATGGGGGCCAATTTCCACAGCCTGACCGCCCCTTCCATCGAGCGGATCGGCGACATGGTGGCGATTTTGTCCAATCTTGAAGCCGGAGACGTGCTCTTCATCGACGAGATCCACCGGCTCCCCCGTGTGATCGAGGAGGTCTTGTACGGGGCGATGGAGGATTTCGCCGTCAACATCATCGTCGGAAAGGACGCGACTTCCAACACGATCCGCCTGGACCTGCCGCCGTTCACCCTGATTGGGGCAACGACGCGCTTCGGGGACGTATCCGCTCCCCTCAGGGACAGGTTCGGAATCATCCATCAGCTTCATTATTACGAAGTCGAGGAACTGATGAAAATCGTGAAGCGGAGCGCGCGGATCTACAATTTCCCGATTGAAGATGACGCTGCGCGGGAGATTGCGAAGCGGTCCCGGGGCACGCCCAGGATCGCGAACCGCCTCTACCGGCGCGTCCGGGACTTTGCCCAGTACGAAGACGAAAACTGCGACCGCATCCGCCTGCCGATCACCGCGAAGTCGCTGTTGATGCTGGACATCGACGAATACGGACTGAACCAGACCGACCATCGCTACCTCAGGGCGCTTGTGGAAATGTTCAACGGCGGTCCCGTCGGCGTGAACGCGATCGCCGCGGCGATATCCGAAGACATGACCACTTTGGAAGACGTCTACGAACCCTATCTCCTGCAGGAAGGTTTCATCTTGAGAACACCTCGGGGCCGCATGGCGACCGAGAAAACATACAAACACTTGGGAATCAACAGAAAATGAAAGTAGAAGAATTCGATTACTATCTGCCGGAAGAATTGATCGCTCAGACCCCGCTTCCGGAAAGGACGGCGTCCCGTCTGCTTGTCGTCGACAGGAAGACCGGGGAGCTTACGGACACACATTTCTATGACATCATCAATTACCTGGTGCCGGGGGACGTGCTCGTTTTGAACAATACGAAGGTCCTGCCGGCGCGCATCTTCGGACGGAAAACCGATACGGGAGCCAACATCGAAGTGCTCCTCCTGAAGGACCACGGGACCCATTGGGAAGCTTTGGTCCGCCCCGCAAGAAGGGTGAAGCCGGGCACGGTCCTTGATTTCAGCGGCCTCTTCCAGGGAGAAATCCTGGCGAAGGACGCTGAGGGGCTTTGCAAGATCAGGTTCCATTACGAAGGAATCTTCCTGAACCTTCTCGAGAAGCTCGGGAAAATGCCCCTCCCTCCTTACATCCATGAAGAACTCCGCGACCAGGACCGCTATCAGACAGTCTACGCGAAGGAACCGGGAAGCGCCGCGGCTCCGACCGCCGGCCTCCACTTTGATGAAGAACTGCTTGCAAGAATCAAGGATAAAGGCGTGACCATCGCCTATGTGACCCTCCACATCGGACTCGGGACCTTCCGGACGGTGAACGTGGAGAATGTGGAAGAGCACCACATGCATTCGGAGCATTACACGCTTACCGGGGAGACGGCGGATTTGTTGAACCGGGCGAAGGCGGAAGGACGGCGAATCATCGCCGTCGGCACCACCTCCGCGAGGACTTTGGAAGCGGTTTGCACGAAGTACGGAAGTTTCCGGGAAGCGAGCGAAGAAACCGACATCTTCATCTATCCCGGATACCAGTTCAAGGCTATCGACGCTTTGATCACCAATTTCCATCTTCCGAAATCGACATTGGTGATGCTCGTCTCCGCCTTCTACTCCCGCGAAGGAATTTTGAAAGCTTACCAGCACGCGATAGAGAAGAGGTACCGTTTCTTCTCTTTCGGCGACGCGATGTTTTTAAAGTAGGGAAGAATCATGGCAATAAAGTTCAAACTGATAAAAGAAAGCAAGGAATGCATGGCCCGTCTGGGGATTCTGGAAACCCCGCACGGCAGTTTCGAAACGCCCGTTTTCATGGCGGTCGGGACCCAGGCGACGGTCAAGACCCTGACCAAGGAAGAACTCGAGGCCCTGGGATCGAAAATCATCCTCGGGAACACCTACCATCTTTGGACGCAGCCGGGTAACGACGTCATCCGGGAAGCGGGAGGGCTCCACAAGTTCATGAACTGGGACAGGGCGATCCTCACCGATTCCGGAGGTTTCCAGGTTTTTTCGCTTGCGAAACTGAGGGACATAACGGAAGAAGGCGTGCATTTCCGCCATCATAAGAGCGGGGAACGCCTCTTTCTTTCACCCGAGAAAGCAACGGAGATCCAAAACGACCTCGGAAGTGACATCATGATGTCCTTCGACGAATGCCCGCCCTATCCTTCGACTTATGATTATCTGAAGAAATCGACGGAAAGGACCTTAAGATGGGCGGAGAGGTGTTTAAAAGCGCATCGTAACAAGGACACTCAGGCCCTTTTCGGAATCGTCCAGGGCGGAGAATATGAGGACTTGAGAAGATATTGTGCGGAAGAGCTTGTGCGGATGGATTTCCCCGGTTATTCGATTGGAGGGCTTTCAGTCGGCGAACCGAAGGAAACCCAGAATCGCGTTCTTTCCTTCACGACCCCCCTGCTTCCGAAAGACAAGCCCCGCTATCTCATGGGCGTGGGTTCTCCGGGAATGATTCTCGATGCGGTCGAGCGCGGAGTCGATATGTTTGACTGCGTCCTGCCGACCAGGATCGCCCGCCACGGTACGGCGATGACAAGCAAGGGGCGGATCATCATCAAAAACAAGGAATACGAGCGCGACTTCACTCCCTTGGATCCAGCCTGCGACTGCTACACCTGCCGGCATTACACCCGCGCCTATCTCAGACACCTGTTCAAAGCGGGAGAAATCCTGGGCCTGCGTCTCCTAAGCATTCACAACATCCGTTTCCTTGTAAAACTAACGGAAAACATCCGAAAGGCGATCGAAGAAGATCGATTCCTTGAATTCAAGGAACAAGTCTACAGGGAATACGGTCTTGACAGCAGCAATAAAGATTTCTGATCGGAAAGCAATAGCCGAGAGACTTCATCTTCTCGGCTTTTCAGTTTTACCTTAGCATCTAATTTAAAGCGTTTCAAAAGCAATCCCGATTACTCATCAACAGTAATCGGGGTTTTTATTCAAGCGGAATTCATTTGAGTGGCGAATCATACTTTGAGATAAAAGTTTTTCAATTTTAATTCAAAATATTCTTATTTAATCTTTCAAATTCCGGTCTATCTGCAAGGAGGAACCTTTTTAGAAAAACCATTTAATCATAAATCCCCCTTTTTTCAAATAGTATTAAATGGTGATGCTCTTGAGAAAGCGAAGGCTGGATTATGTCCTGCTCGGAGCCATAATAATTCTTTCTTTGATCGGGCTTCTGATGGTCTACAGCGCGAGCAATGTCGTGGCGCAGGCGAAGTACGGGAATCCCTTCTATTTTTTCTTGCGGCAGTTGTTTTTTTTAATAATAGGCTACCTTTTGATGCTTTTTATCGTCAATGTGAATATTATAAAGTATCAGAACTATGTCGTGACGGTCTTTCTGATTTGCTTCGCCTTGCTGATCCTGGTCCTGATACCGGGAATCGGGAAGACCAGGGGCGGAGCCAGGAGTTGGATCGGCGTCGGCAGTTTCTCGATCCAGCCTTCGGAATTTATGAAACTGGGTCTTGCCGGGATTTACGCGAAGTACCTGGGGGAGCATTACCAAGATTTGAAGAAACTGAAGAACTTCCTTCTGCTTTTTTCGCTCGCGGTTGTCGTTTTTTTGATCATCATGCTGCAGCCGGACTTCGGAACAGCACTCGTCATCGTTCTCTCCGCGGGGCTGATGATCTACCTGGCGGGAGTGCCGCTGAAACATTTCATTGTCATCGTCGCCATCGGTTTGGTAGGAGCTGCTTTCCTGATTTTAAGCGCGCCTTACCGGGTGGAGAGGATTCTCGCCTTCATCAACCCTTGGGAGGATCCCTTGGGCAGCGGCTTCCAGGGCATCCAATCCCTTTTCGCAATCACCCCCGGCGGCTTTTTCGGCCACGGCTTCAACAAGAGCATGCAGAAGCATTTCTTCCTACCCGAACCGCAGAACGATTTCATCTTCGCAATCCTTCTCGAGGAATTCGGCCTGATTGGCGGCGCGGTCGTCCTTTTCCTCTACTTCCTGATCATTTACCGAAGTTTCCTCATCGCTTTGGCGGTCGAGGACAATTTTCTCCGCTTCCTGGTTCTGGGAATCGCGGTGAGCCTCGCCGTCCAGGTCGCCGTCAATGTTTGCGTCGTGATCGGACTGCTTCCGGTCACGGGAATAACCCTCCCGCTTTTCAGTTACGGCGGATCCTCCTTGGTCCTGACTTTGGTCTCCTTGGGAATCATCGTGAGCGCGAGCAGATACAGGAACTACGATTTTGATTAGGGGATGATAATATCGCAAAAAAGCTCAATAAGGTGGTGTTCGCGGGCGGGGGGACGCTCGGGCATGTCATTCCGGCGGTTCCGGTCGTCCGGGCTTTGCGGGCCCGGGTTCCAAAACCCGGAATCGTCTTCATCGGTACGCAAAAAGGCCTCGAAAGGGAGTTTTTGGAGAAGTGCGGTCTGTTTGACCAAATCCATTACTTGGACGCTTCCGGTTTCAAAAAGAACCCCCTGCACAATCTCCTCGCGCTCTGGAAGTTCTGGAAATGCTATCGGGCCTGCCTGAAACTCCTGAAAAGCATCTCCCCCGACACCGTCGTCGGCATGGGCGGCTATGTGAGCGCCCCCGTGGTCCTGGCGGCTTGGAAGCTGAAAATCAAGACGGCAATCCATGAACAGAACGCGGTTTACGGAATCGTGAACAGATACTTGAGGAAAAAAGCGGACAGAATCCTCCTTTCCTTTGCAATCGAACAAGGCGAAAAGGTGAGACTGGTCGGAAACCCGCGGACGAGCGAAATTCATCAGCGTTTCAAGAACAGAACCACGCCCGGCGAGAAGAGCCTTCTGGTGGTCGGCGGAAGCCGGGGCGCGGAGAGGATGAACGAAATCACCCTATCTTTGAAGGATGAATTCAAAAAACGGGGCATCAAAGTCCTGCTGGTGACGGGGAGGGCTTATTACCGGAGGGAACTCGAGAAAATCAGGAAGATCGAAGATGAGGACTTCCTCGTGAAGGATTTTTCCTCCGACCTTCCGGAACTCATGTTCCGGTCCCGTGCTGTCGCAAGCCGCGCCGGAGCGACGACTTTGGCGGAAATCATGGCTCTGAAGAAACCCAGCCTTCTGATTCCTTCGCCCAACGTCGCCGGAAACCACCAGGAGAAGAACGCTTTGAAGATTGTGGAAAGGGGAGGGGCGCTGATGCTCCGCGAAAGCGAACTGAACAAGGAAAACTTCCTTGCCCATGTCCTCCGCCTGCTCGAGGATGGCAAGCTCCGCAACAGCATCATCGCGAACCTGAATTGGTTGGCGGAAGTGGGCGCATGCGATAAATTTTTGAGGGAATTGGATGAGATGATGGCTTGTGGATGACGTCAAAAAATTCATATTGGAGAACGGACTCGGGGAAATCGCGGAAAACATGGCCTTCAAGGACTGCACAACCTTGAAGGTCGGCGGAAAAATTCGCCTGTTCTATTATCCGAATTCCATAGAAAACTTCCTCGCTTTCCATGAATATTACCGCCCTTCCGGCCGCCAACTTTTCATCATCGGAGCGGGAAGCAACGTCTTCGCATCCGACGATTGTTTTGAAGGCGTCGTCGTGAGTTTCAAGAAGCTTCCCCTGAAGTACTACCGCGTCGGCGAAATCTACACCTGCTACCCCGGGTGTTCGGTGGTGCGGCTCGCTTACGACCTCGCGCGGGCGGGGCTCACCGGGGGCGAGTTTCTCGCGGGGATTCCCGCGACAGTGGGCGGCGCGGTCTACATGAACGCCGGGGCCGACGGCTCGGAAATCAAAGACATCCTCATCAGTGCCAAACTCCTGCACAGGGACGGTAGCGTCAGGGAATACAAGAACTCCGAACTCGGCTTCGGATACAGAAAGACGCGTCTGCAGGAAGAGGGTCTGATTGTGCTGGAGGCGAAGTTCAGGTTTACGAAGGCGGACCCGGAGCAAGTTTTGAAAAAGGTGAAGGAGTTGAAGAGCAAGCGCAGTGCGACCCAGCCCGTGAACGAAAAATGCGCGGGGTGCACCTTCCAAAATCCCCCTGGGAGGAAGGCCTGGGAATTGATTGAAGCGGCGGGCTTCCGGGGATATGCGGTCAACCGGGCCCAAGTTTCGGAAAAGCATTGCAATTTCCTGATCAATAAAGGGGACGCGACCAGTTCCGACATGCTCGAACTCATCAGAAAAATCAAAGAAAAGGTGAAGGAGAAGTCGGGAATCGATCTGAAATGCGAATGGGTTTTGGTAAATTTCGACAAGTTTTCATTATTTTAGATTAATTCTTGTTTATTATTTTTAAAACTTATGGTAAAATATCATTGAAATGGGGTTAGCGCCTGCATAAATCCCCGCAAAATCATTTATTTTTCCAAGACACTATGTTATAATAATTGTAAATTAAACCAGGAACAAACATTGGAGGACCATATATGTTCAGTCAAGATGCATTTAATGAGAAACCGGTACTCAAGGTTGTCGGAATCGGCGGCGGCGGGGGAAATGCGGTCAACAGAATGATTGAGAATGATGTAAAAGGGGTTGACTTCATCGTCATCAACACCGACGCCCAGGTTTTGCGTCTTGCGAAGGCTGACACCCGCCTGCAAATCGGAAAACAGCTCACCAAAGGCCTTGGGGCGGGAGCCGATCCGGAAATCGGCGAAAAGGCCGCTTTGGAATCCGAAGACGAAATCCGCGAGATCCTCCGCGGCAGCGACATGGTCTTCATCACCGCCGGAATGGGCGGGGGCACGGGAACCGGAGCCGCGCCGGTGGTTGCGAAGATTGCGAAGGAACTGGGAGCCTTGGTCGTCGGCATCGTCACCAAACCCTTCTCCTTCGAAGGCCGCAAGCGCATGCAGCAGGCGATCAGAGGTCTGGAAAAACTGAAACCCCATGTCGATACTTTGATCGTCATCCCGAACGACAAACTCCTCCTGATCACCGACAAGGACACGCCGATGCTCGAGGCTTTCCGCGAGGCAGACAACGTCCTGAGACGAGGCGTGCAGGGGATTGCGGAAATCATCGCGATTCCGGGTTTAATCAATGTTGACTTCGCCGACGTTAGGAACGTCATGAAGAATAAAGGCACGGCCCTGATGGGAATCGGCATCGCGAGCGGACCCAACCGCGCGGTAGAAGCCGCGAGGAAGGCGATCCGGAGCCCGTTGCTGGAGATCGACATCAACGGCGCGACGGACGCGATCGTTTTCATCACCAGCGACGTCGACATCGCCATGCATGAGGTTGTGGAAGTGGTGACGGAGATCCAAAACGCTTCCTCGTCCGAAATCGACATCGTCTACGGAACGGGCTTCAACATCGACCTCCAGGGCGAACTCATCGTCACCGTCATCGCGACCGGCTTCGATTCGAAGATGGACACCGACGAAATCATCAACGCCGGCTTCCCCACTTACAAGCCGATCAACAACGACGGCAAGGCGAAGATCGTTCCGGAAGCGACCGAACCGGTGATCCATACTGCTTCGGATTCGACGCTCCCCATAAAGGAGAAAGAAAAAGGGGACACCACCATTCCCAGCTGGCTCAAAAACCGTTTCAAATAAGAGATGAGGACCTTTGTACAAAAGGTCTTTTTTTTTCTTGCCCGCCTAAAGCGGGTTTTTTAAATGGGATTTAAAAATTCCAATGGCGCATTATCTGACAAGTTATCTCTGCCTCCTCGGATATAATGCGGGCGAGGCGAGAAGTATGGTGGTTTATTTGGACCTTTTGTTCCTCATGAACTTTGCGATCAACTCCCTGTTCGTTTACCTCATCACGCTCATCTACCAGGAAAAGGCCGTGCCTTGGCGGATAATCATCGCCGGCCTGTTCGGGGGAGCGCTGGTTTTCGGTTTCCTCTTTGATTATGCCGTATACCATTTTTTGAAAATCTGCGGCGGCGTGCTCGTAGGGGTTTTGGGTTTCAAAATCAGGAAAATGCGGGACCTTGTTCTCAAACTCTCCTCGTTTTACATCCTCAACTTTTTCTCCGTGGGGTTGGTCGCGGCCTATCGGATCAGGACCTGGTATCTCCTGGCGCTCGCCCTCTCTTCTGTCGCTCTGGTCTTCATGGTCGAAAGCAATAAAAAATCACGCATATTTCTGAATTCCTGCCAATATAATATTAGTGTTTCATCCGAGAAGAAAAGCCTACGTTTGGTCGGATATTTGGACACCGGCAATTTTTCGAAATGCGATGACGTGCCGATCGTCTATCTTGCCAGGAAATACGAGGGGGATTTCAAATTCCATAAAACGGTCATAATCAGGACGGTCGGCGGCACCATGGCGCTCCCCTGTTACAAACCCAAAAGTTTCGCGATCGAAATAGACGGGACGCTTTGTTCGAAAGAGGTTTTAATCGTCTTTTCGGAAATCGGGGAATTCGATTGCCTGCTCAATGTCGACTTATTCACATAGGAAAGGAGAGAGAGAATGTTCAAGCGATTGCTTCGGGCGCTCAAAAGGTTCTTTTCGTCCGGAATCTGCCTCTACATCAATTCGAACAATGTTCTTCCCGCTCCCTTGGATGAAGCCGCGGAAATGGAACTGCTCTTGAAAGCGCGGGACGGGGACATGGAAGCAAGGAACACCCTGATCGTGCACAATCTCAGGCTCGTGGTCTACATCGCCAAAAAGTTCGAATCCACGAAGATCAACATCGAGGATCTGATCAGTATCGGCTCGATGGGACTGATCAAGGGCGTCGAGACTTTCAAAATCGAAAAGAACATCAAACTCGCGACCTACGCCTCCCGCTGCATCGAAAATGAGATCCTGATGTATTTACGGAAAACCTACAAGATGCGTCAGGAAGTCTCGCTGGATGAGATCCTGAACGTCGATTCGGAAGGAAACGAGATGGTGCTTGCGGACATTCTGGCTTCGGTCGATCCGGAGGCCTTGGAGATGATGACCAAGGATGAGGACAGGAAGGAAATCTACCAGGCGCTCGAGAACCTGCCGAAACGGGAGCAGGACATCATCATCATGCGTTTCGGGCTTTTCGGGCATGAGCCGCTCACGCAGAAGGAAGTCGCCGACATCCTCGGAATCTCACAATCCTACATTTCAAGATTGGAAAAAAGGATAATTGACAAGATGCGCCACGAAATCGAGAGCCGGGCGGCCGTATGATGGTCCATTTTGTTATTTCGTGAATAAAAAGCGAAAAAATCCACCACCATATAATAGGAGGTGGATTTTGCATGCGCAATCGCGTTGAGATCACCGGAATCAACACTTCCGAGTTGAAGACCTTGACGAACGAAAGAATGATGGAACTGATCGCTTTGAGCCAGAAGGGGGATGACGCTGCCAGGGACGAACTCGTCCTGGGAAACCTGAAACTGATCTTGAGCGTGATCAAGAAATTCGCTCACAGGGGCGAGAATCTTGACGACCTTTTCCAGGTGGGCTGCCTCGGGCTCCTCAAAGCCATCGACAACTTCGACATGAGCCACGGCGTCCGCTTCTCCACGTACGCCGTCCCGATGATTATCGGCGAGATTCGCCGCTACCTCCGCGACAATTCCTCGATCCGCGTCTCCCGTTCCCTCAAGGACATTGCCTACAAAGCCCTCCATTTCAAAGAACAGTTCTTGAAGGAGAACCACAGGGAGCCGACCGCCGAGGAAATTGCGAAAGAACTGGGGGTCGAAACCATTGACGTCATCGTGAGCCTGGAAGCCATCCAGGACCCCATCTCCATCTACACTCCAATCTACAACAACGGCAGTGACGAAATCTATCTGATCGACCAGATCAAGGACGACGAGAATTCGGAGGAAAGGAAGATTCTCGAGCTCACGATCAAGGACGGTTTGAAAAAACTGTCGAAACGGGAAAGGAACATCATCAACGAAAGGTATTACCTGGGGAAGACGCAGATGGAAATCGCCAAGGAGATCGGAATCTCCCAGGCCCAGGTCTCCCGGCTCGAGAAGAACGCCCTCAGGACCATCTTCGGACATAAAGACTGAAAATCCGGGATCTCTCGGATTTTTTGTTATTTTCTACCTATAATCGCGCGCTTGTGGTATAATATTCTATGGTCGGTGATGGTTTATGAAAGACGTGCAGAAAATCACTTTTGCGGCGCTGTTTGTCGCGCTCGGTTCATTTTTAAAAATCTATTCAATCCAGGTGACGGATTCCATGCGCATCAGCCTCTTCGCGGTCCCGATCATGCTCGCGGGTTTCTACTTGGGGCCCGCCTATGGACTGCTCACCGGTTTTGCGGTGGACACCGTTTATTTCCTGATCTCCCCCTACGCCAGTTTTTGGTCCCTTTACACGATCACGACGGTCATCTGGGGCTTTTCCGGTTGGCTGATCAAGCTTTTACATAAACGTTTCGGATTCTTCGCCTTCGTGCTCGTGGTCTTCCTGACATCAGTCTTCGAGACGGGATTCAACAGTTTCGCCAACTATGTATACGGTCTTGACGTCTGGGGAACCTTGTTTACCAGGATCATCGTCATGCTCTTCCGTTTCCCGATCCTCGTTTTCGTAATGAACCTGCTCGTCACCAAACTCCAGATCCTGCACCTGGAAACCATCGAAACTTGAAAAGTGAATACCTTTTCAATTTCTGTAAACTTGAAAGAACCTTGCCGCGGATGTATAATAAAATAAGAAAAGACGGGAGATTTAAATGAGCAAGAAAAACTTAGTAATGTTAGTGATAATGGACGGCTACGGACTGGCACCGGCAGGGCCGGGAAACGCCGTGGCCGCGGCGAAAAAACCGAACCTCGATTATCTGTTCGCGAATTACCCGAACACGCTCCTGAATGCGAGCGGAGAAGCCGTCGGCCTTCCTGAAGGGCAGATGGGCAACAGCGAAGTCGGGCATTTGAACATCGGCGCCGGAAGGATCGTCTATCAGTCGCTCACGCGGATCAACATCGCCATGCGCGAAAGAGTCCTGGACAAGGTCCCCGCCATCGACAAGGCGATCACCAAGGCGGTCGAATCGGGAAGCAAACTCCACATCATGGGCCTGCTTTCCGACGGTGGCGTCCACTCGCACATCAACCACATCCTTTATCTTTTGGAGGCTGCGGTCAAGCGGGGAGTCAAGGAAACCGTCGTCCACGCCTTCCTTGACGGACGGGACGTCCCCCCCAAGTCCGCGAAAACCTACCTCAAAGAGCTCCAGGAGAAGATTGACTCCCTCGGGAGTTCGAAGATTGGCGTCGTCAGCGGCCGCTATTACGCGATGGACCGGGACAAGAACTTTGGAAGGACCCAGAAGGCCTACGACGCCCTGGTCTATAACGCCGCCCCCTTGAAGGATTACCTCGGGGGGATCGACGAGAGCTATGCGGAAGGGGTGACGGACGAGTTTGTCGTGCCCTTCATCGCGAATCCCGATTCGAACATTAACGACGGCGATTCGGTGATCTTCGCCAACTTCCGCCCCGACCGGGCGATCCAGATTTCCACAAGCCTCACAAATCCGGACCTGGTGCCCCTGGAAAGGAAGAAGCATTTCCGGGACCTCACCTTCGTCCAGATGATGCTCTATAGCGAAGCCGTCAAAGGCGACATCGCCTTCGATCTGCAGGAACTTTCGGACACCTACGGAGAAGTCATCAGCCGCGAAGGCCTGCGGCAGCTGCGGATTGCCGAGACGGAAAAATACGCCCACGTCACTTATTTCTTCGACGGTGGCGAGGAGAAGGACATCCCGGGAGCGACCCGGATTCTGATTCCTTCCCCGAAGGTTCCGACCTATGATCTGAAGCCGGAGATGAGCGCTCCGGAAGTGACGGAAAGGGTCGTGAAGGAGATCTTATCCCGGGAATACGACACGATCATCCTTAACTACGCCAACTGCGACATGGTCGGACACACGACGGTGTTCGATGCGGCGGTGAAAGCTGTCGAGACCGTCGACTGGGGCGTTGGGGAGGTCTACAAGGCCGTGAAGGAAGTCGGCGGCACCATGATCATCATCGCGGACCATGGGAACGCGGAGAAGCTTCTGGATGAAAACGGGAAGCCGTTTTCCGCCCACACCTCCAACCAGGTGCCCTGCATCGTCACGAAGAAGGGCCTTGAACTCCGGGAAGGCGGAAACCTCGGCGACATCGCCCCGACGATGCTGGAACTGTTGGGAATCGAAAAGCCCGCGGCGATGATGGGGAGCAGTTTGATAATAAAAAAATAACAAAAGGAAAGGAAATAGATTATGCCATTCATTAAGGAAGTTTATGCTCGCGAAGTATTGGATTCAAGAGGAAATCCGACCATTGAAGTCGAAGTGTTGACCGAAAGCGAAGGGTTCGGGCGCGCCCTGGTTCCGAGCGGCGCATCGACCGGCGAATACGAAGCCGTCGAACTGCGCGACGGAGACAAGAAGCGCTACTTAGGCAAGGGAGTCCTGAAGGCGGTCGAGAACGTCAACGAAATCATCGCCCCGGAAATCATCGGCATGAACGTCTTCGACCAAGTTGGCATCGACAAACTCCTGATCGAACTTGACGGAACGCCCAACAAGTCCAAACTCGGCGCCAACGCCATCCTCGGCGTCTCGATGGCCGTCGCGAAGGCGGCTGCGGACCTCGCCGGACTTTCGCTCTACAATTATTTCGGCGGTTTCAACGCAAAGGTTCTGCCGACGCCGATGATGAACATCCTGAACGGCGGCTCGCACGCGGACAACAACGTCGACTTCCAGGAATTCATGATCATGCCCGTCGGCGCTCCGATCTTCAAGGAAGCGCTCCGGATGGGTGCCGAAGTCTTCCATAATCTGAAGAAGGTCCTCAAGGAACGCGGACTGAACACCGGAGTCGGCGACGAAGGCGGATTCGCCCCGAACCTCGGAAGCAACGAGGAAGCGATCCTGGTCATTCTGGAAGCGATCAAACGCGCGGGCTACGTCCCCGGGAAGGATGTCTATCTCGCCATGGACGTCGCCTCGAGCGAATTCTATGATCCGGAGACCAAGACCTACGTCCTGGCCGGAGAAGGCGGGAAGAGGTTCGATTCGAAAGGTCTCGTGGAATTCTATGCGCAATTGGTGGAGAAATATCCGATCATATCCATCGAAGACGGCCTTGACGAGAACGATTGGGAAGGCTGGAAACTTCTCACCGAAAGACTGGGCAAAAAGGTCCAGCTCGTCGGCGACGACCTCTTCGTGACCAACACCGAACGCCTCGCTCGCGGAATCGAAATGGGCGTCGCGAACGCGATTCTGATCAAGGTCAACCAGATCGGAACCTTGACCGAGACCTTCGACGCAATCGAGATGGCGAAGAGGGCGGGCTACACGGCCGTCGTCAGCCACCGTTCCGGCGAAACCGAGGACACGACGATCGCGGACATCGCCGTCGCTTTGAACACCGGCCAAATCAAGACCGGTTCGATGAGCAGGACGGACAGGATCGCGAAGTACAACCAGCTCCTCAGGATCGAAGACGAACTCGGTTCGACCGCGATCTACCAAGGCGCCAAGGTTTTCTACAACCTCAGGAACAAGTAAGAACAAAGGCACCCCACGGGGTGCCTTTTATTCCGTTTTCAGGGAAAATTCTTAACTTTTTCCGGGAGCCGTGATATAATATATTAAAAATGCGGAACAGGAAAAGGCTATGAAAATCCCTTTTTTCAAAATCAAAAAAGAAAAGATAAACATCCCGATTCCGGAAGGACCCCAGCCTTCAATCTCCTCCGCCAAGGATGAAGAAATCTACCAGGAAAGGGTCGAATACCGCGACGAATCCTTCGAAATCGAATCCCTTCCCGATTCCGAAAGCCGGATCCAAAAGACCCTTGAGGTTTTGGCCGCCTTCGAAAAAAAGTACCACCAGACTTTGCATAAATACCAATTCCTGAAACTCTTCAGCCGCGCGGCTTTGAAGAACGCGAATTTCAACGAAAGGACCCTGAAACTGGACAAGGAGATTAACCGTTTCAAGAAAACCTACGACGAAGTGCGGAAGCGCGCGGACGTGCTCCGGCATCTCAAGGAGGAAGGGGAGACGGAAGCGCTCTACAGGAAGCTTTCCGCCCTCTTCGACTATGGCAAACAACTGAACAAGGAACTCACCAATTATCAACAAACCTATTTCCCGAGGCTGAAAATCGCCTCCTACAGTCTCTGCAGCGACATGAGCCCCGGAGAAATCGAAAACCTGAACAAAGCCGTGAATAAAATGCTGGAGGAGTTCAAGAATATACAGGAGGCCTACGACTACATCGTCTACAACAGCGGGGATTTGCTTAACGGGACGGTCGACGCCTTTGTTGCCGCCCTGAAGAACAGCGCCAATCCGAAATACCGGGAATACGACCGGAAGTACTTCCTCGCTTCCGACTACGTCATGGTCCTGAATTTCTCTGAATGGGTGGATTTGTTCACCAAACTCCATTACATTAAGAGGATCGCAAAAGATATTGAACTCTTCGATTACCTCCATTTCAAGAACCATTATCAGGAATTGGAAAAAAGATACGCGATATTGCTGATTTATAACGAGATGAACAGAAAATGAGAGCTGACTTGCACACACATACCAATAATTCTGACGGAGTCCTGTCCGTCCGGGAAGCCGTAGCCTTGGCGAAGGAGCGCGGTCTCGACGTCCTCGCGATCACCGACCATGACGTCCTGAAAGGGGCGCTGGAAGCGGAAAACTTTAGTTCGCGGGAACTGAAAATCATCGTCGGTTTGGAACTTTCCACGGATTACCATGACGAAAGCGTCCACATCCTGGGTTATTTTCGGAGCGGCTTTGGGTTGGAAGGCTTCGACGCCTTTCTTTCCGAGCAGCGGGAGAACCGCATCAAGCGCGCCCACAAAATCAAGGCCAAGCTTCTTGAACACTTCAACATCGACCTGGACATGGATTTCGTCAAGGATGTCTCCAGCGTCACGCGGGGGACGATTGCCCGGGAAATCATCAGACAGGGCTATCCCTACACGCCGGAGGAGATCTTCGGAAAAATGATCGGAAACGGCTGCCCAGCCTATCTTCCGAGCACGAAGATGGATCCGCGGACGGGGATAGAAATGATCCATGCCTACGGCGGCCTGGCGGTCCTCGCCCATCCCGTGCTCCTGCAGCATTCTAATCCCGAGGAGATCATCGCCTTCGGAATCGACGGCATCGAAGCCGTCTATCCTGCGAACAAGCCCGGAGATGAGGAAAAAATCAGGGGGCTTGCGGAAAGGTACGGGCTCTTCGTCACCGGCGGGAGCGATTTCCACGCTTTCGGCGACACCAAACACGGGGAACTCGGGGCCTTCGGGATTTCCGGCCGGGATCTGGAAATCTTTTTGAACAAGCTCGGGGTGGAACGGTGAATGCGCGGGAATTGGCCCTCATCGCTTTGAACAAGATCACCGTGGATCGGGCTTACAGCAACATCACGGTCAACGACCTATTGAACAAGCATCATCTGACTTCCGAGGACGCGTCCTTCTTCACGAAACTCGTTTACGGAACCCTCCAGAACTTGCTCTACCTTAATTATCAAATCGAACCCTTTCTCAAGGGCAGGAAACAGAAGCCTTGGGTGCAGAATCTGCTCCGCCTTGCGGTCTATCAGATGCTGTTCCTGGAAGTCCCGGATTACGCGGCGATCAACGAAGCGGTCTTGCAGGCGAAGAAGAAGGCCGCGGCCTTGGGAGGATTCGTCAACGCGGTCCTGCGCGGGATCCAAAGAAACGGCAGGCGCTCTCCGGAGGGGCTAGCGCCCGTAAAAAGGCTGAGCGTAGAGCACAGCTATCCGGAATGGCTTGTACAAAGGTACATCCAAGAATACGGACTGGAGGTCGCGGAAAGAATCCTCGCGAGCGAGAAGGACGAGAAACCCCTCTACATCCGGATTAACCGTCTGAAAGGCGGGGAGGAGGAGACGCTGAAAAAGCTTTCGGAAGCGGGGGTCGCTTATGCGGAAACCCACCTTCCGTTCGCCTACAGGACGGAAGGCACTGTCCAGAAGACGCGGGCCTTCCTGGAAGGACTGATTACCATCCAGGATCTTTCCGCCCAGCACGCGGTCTGGATGCTCGCTCCCAAAAAAGGGGAGAGGGTCATCGATTTGTGCGCCGCACCGGGGGGGAAGACCGCGCAGATTGCCGATATGATGGAAAACGAGGGTGAAATCATCGCCTGCGACGTCCATCCCCACAAACTGGAATTGATGGAAAACGGCTTCCGGCGCCTGGGAGTCAGCGCGAAAACGAAGCTGCTCGACGCGCGGGAGGTTCCGAAGCATTTTCCGAAAGGATATTTTGACAGGGTGCTGGCGGACGCGCCCTGCTCGGGGCTCGGCGTCGTCTTCAGGAGGCCGGAGATAAAATATGAACTTTCCCGAAAGAATATCAAAGAACTCGTGCAGTTGCAGAAAGAGATTTTGGAAGCCGCCTGGGAACTTGTGAAGCCGGGCGGGGTTCTGGTCTATTCCACCTGCACTTTGAACGGAGAGGAAAACGAAAGACAGATCGAAGGATTCCTTGCGCGCCATAATGATGCGCAGGCGGAAGAGGAAAAGAAGATTCTTCCCCAGGAATTCGCAAGCGACGGTTTTTACATTTGCAAGTTGAGGAGATCGATTTGAAAAAGAACGTATACGATTATTCGCGAAAAAGTTTTGAAGAATACTTCCTGAGCATTGGCAGTCCGAAATTCCGGGCGACGCAGTTGTTCGAAGCCTTGTATAAACAAAGGATCCGGGATTTTTCCGAGATGACCAATTTCAAGAAGGAATTCCGGGCGCATCTCGAAGAGAATTTCGCCTTCGGGGACTTGAAGGTCATCAGGGAACAGGTTTCGGGCGACGGGACGCGGAAATACCTTTTCGGTTTGGAGGACGGAATTGTCATCGAAACCGTCTTGATGAACCACAATTACGGGAAATCCGTCTGCATCACCACGCAGGCCGGATGCAACATGGGCTGCCTTTTTTGCGCGAGCGGCCAGACCAAGAAGATCAGGAACCTCACCACCGGGGAGATGGTCCTCCAGGTGCTGAAGATCGATGAGATGCTGCGGGAAGAAGGAGAGCGGGTGAGCCACGTCGTCATCATGGGCATCGGCGAACCCTTCGACAACTTCGAAAACGTCATCGAATTCATCCGCGTCATCAACGACGACAAGGGCCTGGAGATCGGCGCGCGGCACATCACCGTTTCGACCTGCGGAATCGTCCCCAGGATCTATGAATTCGCCGATCTGGGTCTGCAGGTGAACCTCGCCGTCTCCCTCCATTTTCCGACCGACGAAGAACGAAGCAAATACATGCGGATCAACCGCCGCTACGGTTTGGAGGAACTCTTCAAAGCTTTGCGCTATTACTACGAAAAAACGAACAGGAGGATCACTTTCGAATACATACTCCTTGCTGGGATCAACGACAGCCTGGAAGACGCGAGGCGGCTCTGTGAGCTTGTCCGCGGCATGAACGCCTACGTCAATCTGATTCCCTACAACGAGACCGGGATTTACAAAAGAAGCGACGAAAAGACCCGCCGCGCTTTCTTTGATTACCTGATGAAGAACGGCGTCAATGCGATCATGAGGAAGGAACAGGGTCATGACATCGACGCCGCCTGCGGGCAATTGCGATTGAAGGAGATGCGATGCAAAGAGGACTGATCATCAAGTCAATCAGCGGAGAATACAAGGTCATAACCGACGATCGGCAGGAGTTCATCTGCAAGCCCCGGGGGCTTTTCCGCTACAAGGAAAGCACTCCGAAAGTCGGGGACATCGTCGATTTCGATCCGAAGAAACGGGTGATCCTTCGGATCCATCCCCGGCGCAATGAACTGGACCGGCCGATCATCGCCAATCTGGACAAGGTCTTTCTCACCTTTTCCGTGCGGGAACCCGATCTGAATCTGAACCTCCTCGACCGGCTGCTTTCGATTGTCGAATACAACGACATCGGCGTTGTCATCGTCTTCACGAAACTGGATTTGCTGGCGGATAAAGCCGAAATCCTGCCGATTAAGGAATACTACGAGAGAATCGGCTACACGGTCTACACGAGCGGGTTCGGGCTTCCCTATGATGAGATCAAAGCGGAAGTGGACGGCAATGTCTGCTGCTTCGCCGGCCAGAGCGGAGTCGGAAAGAGCACGCTCCTGAATTTCTTCGACCACACACTGAATTTGAAGACGGGGGAGATTTCCGAAGCCCTGGGCCGGGGGAGGCACACGACCAGGCACACCGAACTTTTGAGCGTCGGCACCGGCTGGGTCGCGGACACCCCGGGATTCGGGAACGTCGACTTCCCCTTCGACGATCTGCTCACCCTTTCGCATTCCTTTGTGGAGTTCTTCGAAGAGAGTCCGAACTGCAAATTCCGGCTCTGCCTGCATCTGGACGAACCCGGATGCAAGGTCCGGGAACTCGCGGAGGCGGGGGAGATCCTTTGGACGCGGTACCAGAATTACCGGGGATTTGCGGAAGAGATGAAGGAAAAGCAAAAAAACAAGTACTAGGAGGATATATGATCGTAGCGCCCTCGATATTGTCTGCGGATTTTTCCCGTTTGTTGGAAGAAGTGAAGGATGTGGAAAGGTGCGGCGCCCAGTTTCTACACATCGACGTCATGGACGGGCATTTCGTGCCCAACATCACCATCGGGCCGATGGTCTACGAAAACCTGAAGCCGCACGTGAAGATGGTCTTCGACGTGCATCTGATGATTTCCGATCCCTGTTTTTACGCCAGGTCTTTCGCGAAGGCGGGAGCGGATTACCTCACCTTCCATTATGAAGCGGTGCGGGATCCCGCCGAAGTCATCGCCTATTTTAGAAGCCTGGACGTGAAACCGGGGATTTCCATCAAACCCGGAACCGACGTCAGGATCCTCGATCCCTATCTGAAGGATTTGGATCTGATCCTCGTCATGTCCGTCGAGCCCGGGTTCGGCGGGCAGAGTTTCATGCCCTTAGCCTTGAACAAAATCGCTTATCTCAAGGACAGAAAAGAAAAGGAAAACCTGGATTTCCTGATCGAAGTCGACGGCGGAATCAATCTGGAAACGGGACAGTTATGCCGGGAAGCCGGAGTCGATGTCCTCGTCGCCGGAACCTACATCTTCAAGGCCAAGGACCGGAAAGCCGTCATCCGGGAGTTAATGGCGTTATGATTGCCAAGCTGGTCTGCGCGGGAGCTGATTCCTTCAGGGAACTTTATATCCCGGAGGAGGGAGAACTTCTGGTCGGCGTCGACGGCGGAACAATGAAGATCATTGAAGCCGGTCTTCGTCCCCATCTCGCCATCGGCGACTTCGATTCCGGAGATTTGGCCTTCATCGCGCGCCATGCGGAAAGGCTCGTCATCTTTCCGGAACGGAAGGATTACGGGGATTTGGAACTCGCGGTCCGGGAGATCGCACCGCTCAAACCGGAAAAAGTCCTGGTCTTTAACGGGACGGGCGGAAGGCTGGACCATTTCCTCACCGCAGTTAACGTCCTCATCAGGTACTCCGACCTGAACATCGAAATCCTCGACGGGAGGAACTCGATTAAGATCATTGCAGGAAGCGTTGAGGTTCCGAAGAGTGCGTACAAGTATTGTTCCTTTTTCGCCGTCGAAGAAGGGACGGTCATATCCCTTTCCGGTTTCAAATACAATTTAAAGGAGCATCGCTTGGCTCCTTATGACAACCTCTGCCTGAGCAACGAGGTGGAGGAAGCGGGACTTGTCAGGACAAATAAAAAAGTCCTCATGGTGAGGACATTGTAGTCTAAAAACCATCCTTCATTCATATATTTTAATAGAATTGAGGGATGGTATGAAATTCATTGTCATCAAACTTCCGCGTTTTCTTTCGTTCATCATCAGCAGGATTCTCTGGCTTTTCCGCGGGAGAAAAGAAAAAAAGGCCTATTAAGCCTCTTTCCGCAAACCCACCATGGGTTTGTTTTTTATGCCCTTTTTACAAGACCCGATCTCAAAGCGCGAGTGGACACATAAACCCTTTTGACTCTTCCTTTTTCGTCAACGATTCTGACTTTTTGAAGATTGGCTTTCCACTGTCTCCTGGAGGCCTTGAGCGAGTGAGGACGATTGTTACCGAAAGTGGTTCCCAAACCGGTTATATAGCATTTACGAGCCATGGTATCCTCCTTAACTTCATTGAAATCCGTTATATTATAACATATTCCCTTCGGCAAAGCAAGAATTTTATTCAGCGGAGCGCAATTTTCCGTGATTTTCTCCAAAGTTTTTCCAAATCAAGGCCTCCCAACAAAATTCAATTCTGTATGATTGTAAATGATTTGAGACCAAATAAGTGAAAGAAGATATAACAAAGGGGTTAAAGGGGGAATGTGTCCCC
>ENA-OWOZ01000307-OWOZ01000307.1-bioreactor-metagenome-genome-assembly--contig:-NODE-307-length-67844-cov-7.824930_pt1 | contig 67844 bp, 58 predicted proteins | sample MGYA00238140_ERZ651804 | MGnify/ENA primary metagenome ERZ651804 (study PRJEB26910, sample SAMN07631232) | bioreactor metagenome | isolation source: Switchgrass digestor | place: USA: Dartmouth...
GGTGTCCTTCGGAAGGATGGCATAGTCAAAGCACTTGCCGATGTCCCATTTGGTCATCTTGGAAAAGTCAATCATGACAGCCTCCTGAAATGTCGTTGTTTGCTCTTCGGGCGCATGCCCGCGCCCTGAGGGCGCGAAGCACCGCCGGCAACCGTTACTCGTGCACCGTCCAGCCGCCGTCCACAAGGATGGCCTGGCCGTTGATGCCCGAGGAATTGTCCGAAGCGAGGAAGAGCGCGACGTTCGCAATCTCCTGCATCTCGAACAGGCGGCCCAGCGGGATGCGCTGCTTCATGTGCTCCAGCCATCCCTCCCTCTGCAGGTTGTGGGCGGTCATGGGGGTGATCACATAGGCGGGGGCGATGGCGTTGGTGACGATGCCCTTCGGGCCCCCCGCGACGGCAAAGCTCCTGGTGATGGCCTCGACGCCCGCCTTGGTGGCGTCGTAGATGGTGTGGCGGCCGTCCGACGTGTGGGCGCGGTGGGACGAGAGGTTGATGATCTTCCCGCTGCCCTGCTTCAGCATGATCTTGAACGCCTCCTTGGACATGAAGAACGTGGCCTTCAGGTTGACGTCGTTCAGAAGGTCCCATTCCTCCTCGGAGATCTCCTCGATGGGCGTGCGGTTCGCAAGCCCCGCCACGTTGACCAGAACGTCCACCCGGCCGAGATCCCTGTAAATGGCGGCCATGGTGGATTCGATCTCGGCAACGGAGCGCAGGTTGCAAGCATACGCCCTGCCGCCGGTTTCCTTTGCCGCTTCTTCCGCCTTTTCCTTTTGAATGTCCACAATGGCCACCTTCGCGCCCTCGTTGGCGTAGGTGACGGCGATCTGACGCCCGATTCCGCTGGCCGCGCCGGTGATGACGCAGACCCTGTCCTTCAGCAGATTCATTCCAATGCCTCCAATCGTGTTTCCGACCCCCGGCGAAGTTCGGCTTCCCCGGGGGTCGGCTTCCTGTGCCAAAGCGTTTTGGTCTTCCGCCAAAGTGTGTCAGTCTTCCTTGTTCAGGGCGAAGAACCCGCCTTTCGCCAGGGACTCATAGCCCGTCACGAACCGCTCAAACGCCCTGTCGTAGGCTTCATAATTTGCCGGGTTGGGGGTGTAGACCTCCTTGATGTGGACCGCCGTTTCCGCGGCCTCCTCATAGCTGGCGTACACGCCCGCGCCCACGCCGGCGTAGATCGCCGCGCCCAGGCAGCCCGTCTCGCTGGTCTGCAGCACCGAAACCGGCTGCTTGTAGATGTCGGCCTGCATCTGGCACCAGAGCGGAGCCTTCGTGCCGCCGCCGGTGATGCGCAGATCCTTCAGCTCGATGCCGATGCGGCGGATGGAGTCGATGTTGTCCCGCATTTCGAAGGTGATGCCCTCCATGACGGCGCGGGCGATTTCCGCCTTGGTGGTGCCCAAACTGGCGTTCAGGATGCAGCCGCGGGCGTAGTTGTCCGCCCTGGGGCCGCTGCCGGCGCCCTGCAGATAGGGCAGGAAGGTGATGCCGTTGGCGCCCGGGCCCACGGACGCAATCTGGCGGTTGATGAGCTCGTAGGGGTCGATGCCCGTCACTTTGCCCGCGGCGACCTCCAAATCGCAGAACACGTCGCGGTACCAGCGGTAGCTGCTGGCGGAGGCGATGGACGCGGCCTCGAAGGTGTAGTTTTCCGGGCCGGAGTTGTGCTTGAAGATCAGCGTGCGGTTGGGGTCGCGGGCGGACTTGTCCATGGCGACGTAGACCGAGCCGTAGGTGCCGATGACCGCCACGGCGGAACCCTCCTTGACGAGGCCGCCGCCCATGGTGGAGCAGTTCTGGTCCATGGCGCCCACGCAGAGCTTGGTGCCCTCCACGAGGCCGGTCTGCTCTGCCACATACTTGTTGATGGTGCCGACCACCGTCCCCGCCTTCACGATCCTCGCGAACTTGCCGATGTCCAGCCCCAGCGAATCGACGATGATCTTTTTGCTCCAGCAGCGGTTGTCGATGTCGAACACGCCCGTGCGGCTCGCCGTCGCCGTGTCGGTCACGAACCAGTCCTCCGCCCCGAAGCGCTTGAGGAAGTACTCCTGGTGGGAGGCGAAGTACGCGGTCTTTTCAAACAGCTCGGGCTCGTTGTCCTTGAACCACAGATACTTGGTGAGGGCGGGAACCGTCGCGGGGCCGTAGCCCGCGATCTGATACAGTTCGGCGGGGTCGATGTACTCGCCGTTCTTCATGCGGTCCACATAGGACGCGCCGCGGGCGTCCTGCCATCCCATGAAGGGGCGGATCAGAATGCCGTCTTTGTCCAGCGGGCCCCACACCGAACCCTGGGTGGAAATGGCGACGGCCACGATCTCGCGGGGGTCGATCTTCGCCTTCGCGATGGCAGCGCGGCAGGAGGCGAACAGTCCGGCGGTGATTTCATCCCCGTCCTGCTCCACCCAGCCCGGCTTGGGGTAATAGCATTTGTACTCGCGGTAATCGCTGCCGACCAGGGTCCCGTCAAACTCGAAGATACAGGTCTTGCACCCGGTGGTGCCCTCATCAATGCCAACAAGGTATCTGCCCATTCTAGTCCTCCTGTTGATCATCAGAGTGGTTATGGCGTTGATAGATCTGTGATGCCGGCCAGCTGCACAGAAAAAGCTTTTCGGGGAAGGTTTGGGATTGGCGCGTTGACGAAACAAGAATTGCTTTTCGCGAATGTATATACAAGTCGTACCACTATGGTATAACTCGATTATATATGTAATACCACGTTTGTCAAGTATTTCTCCATGTTAAAATAATAACTTTTCTTTTTCCTGAAAATAGTTTCCGTCGAGTGTGATTTAGCCTCCTTCCGGTTTGTCTTTGCAACAACCCGTTTTTTCGCGAAGGTTTTTCCGCAATCAAAAATCCCGGATGCCCGGGATGATGCGTAGAGTCAGCCGGAACCGGCCAAAATGAAGCAAAGGCCCTCCCTCGGCGCGCGCCCGCCCTTCCCGCAGCCGCGCCCGCTGGATTCCGAAGTCTCTTTTTGCTCCTTTTCAGTTTTTTTGCGGAAAGAACCCTCTTCCCGCCGCCGCGAAAGGGCGCGCCGGGCTTTTTGCCCCGGCGGAGCCGCCTTTGCTATTGCGGAAACCGACCCCAACTTGTATAATCATGTTGACATCGGAATGCCCACCAACCACTCAGGAGGATTACTATGAGCAACGATACCCTTGCCATGAACGCCCTGCGCGTGCTCTCGGCGGAAGCCATCCAGAAGGCCAATTCCGGCCATCCGGGCCTTCCCCTGGGCGCCGCGCCGGCCGCCTACGCGCTGTGGGCCAACGTGATGCGTCACGATCCCGCCTGCCCCGAATGGATCAACCGCGACCGCTTCGTGCTTTCCGCGGGGCACGGCTCCATGCTGCTCTACTCCCTGCTGCACCTGTTCGGCTACGGCCTGACCATGGACGACCTGAAGGCCTTCCGCCAGTGGGGCAGCAAGACCCCCGGCCATCCCGAGTACGGCCACACCGTCGGCGTGGACGCCACCAGCGGCCCGCTGGGCCAGGGCGTGGCGATGGCCGTCGGCATGGCGATGGCGGAGGAGCACCTCGCCGCCCGCTTCAACACCCCCGAGTATCCCGTCATCGACCACTACACCTACGCCCTCTGCGGCGACGGCTGCCTGATGGAAGGCGTCTCCGGCGAGGCGGCGTCCCTTGCCGGCACGCTGAAGCTCTCTAAGCTCATCGTCATTTATGACGACAACGACATCTCCATCGAGGGCAACACCGACGTCGCCTTCACCGAAGACGTGGGCAAGCGCTACGAGGCCTACGGCTGGCAGGTCCTGAAAGTTGACGACGGCACCGACATGGCCGCCATCACCAGCGCCCTGAACGAGGCCAAGGCCAATAAAGGGGCGCCCTCGCTGATCATCGTCAAGACCCGCATCGCCGAAGGCTCCCCCCTTGCGGGCTCCCACAAGGCCCACGGCGAGCCGCTGGGCGAGGCGAACATCGCCGAGATGAAGAAGAACCTCGGCTGGCCCTGCGAGAACCCCTTCGAGGTACCCGAGGAGGTCACCGCCACCTACGCCGCCCACAGGGAGCGCCTCGCAAAGCTTCACGCCGAGTGGGAGGCCATGTTCGCGTCCTACAAGAAGGCCTATCCCGAAAAGGCGAAGGAACTGCAGGATTTCTTCGACGGCACCATCCCGGACTTTGAGAACGACCCCGACTTCTGGAACTACTCCGGCAAGGCCGCCACCCGCGCCACCAGCGGCAAGTGCCTGAACTACATCGCCAAAAAGGTCCCCACCCTGTTCGGCGGCTCGGCGGACCTGGCGCCCTCCAACAAGTCCGACATCGCCGGCGCCGGCTGGTTCAGCGCCGAGGACAGGAGCGGCAGGAACGTCCACTTCGGCGTGCGCGAGTTCTCCATGGCGTGCATCGCCAACGGCATCGCCCTGCACGGCGGGCTCAGGCCCTATTGCGCCACCTTCTTCGTGTTCTCCGACTACCTCAAGGCCGCGCTGAGGCTCTCCGCCCTGATGAAGACCAGGGTGATCTACATTTTGACCCACGACTCCATCGGCGTGGGCGAGGACGGCCCCACCCACGAGCCCGTGGAGCATCTGGCCGCGCTGCGCGCCACCCCGGACGTTCTGGTGTTCCGCCCCGCGGACGGCAAGGAGACCGCCGCGGCCTACCTCAGCGCCCTGCGCTACGACGGCCCCACCTGCATCGTGTGCACCCGCCAGAACCTGCCCACCTATGAGGAGACCGGCAAGGACGCCCTCAAGGGCGGCTACGTGCTGAAGGACTGCGAAGGCACGCCGGAACTCATCTACATCGCCTCCGGCTCCGAGGTCGAGCAGGCCGTGGGCGCCTGCGAGGAGCTCACCAAGCGCGGCGTGAAGGCGCGCGTGGTCAGCATGCCCTGCGCCGAGCTGTTCGACGCCCAGAGCGACGCGTACAAAGAGAGCGTGCTGCCCTCCTCCGTGCGCGCCCGCGTCGCCATCGAGGCCGGCTCCACCCTGCCGTGGTACAAGTACGTTGGACTGGACGGCGCCATCATTGGTCTGGACCACTTCGGCGCCTCCGCGCCCGCGGCCACGCTGTTCAGGGAGTTCGGCTTCACCGTGGAAAACGCGGTGGAAACCGGCCTGAAGCTGCTGGGCAGGTAACCGTAAACCCAAAAACGCCGGGGAAACCCCCCGGCGTTTTCCTTTTTGCGGCGCGGAACGGGCAGGGCGGCGAAAGCCCTGTCTTTTCGCCCGTTTAACGGACATATGCTGTGTTGAGGTGATGGATATGAGAACCGTGCTGGTCACCGGCGGGGCGGGATTCATCGGCGCGCGGCTGGTGCGCATGCTGATTTCCGCCGGGGACTTCGTGGTCAATCTGGACGCGCTGACCTACGCGGCGGACCTTTCCCGCCTGCAGGGGTTCATGCGCCACCCCCGCCACGTGTTCGTCCGCGGGGACGTGTGCGATATGGCGCTCCTCTCCGCCCTGTTCCGCAAACACCGGTTCGACGTGGTGTTCCACCTCGCCGCGGAGAGCCACGTGGACCGCTCCATCGAAAACGGGTGCGCCTTCGCCCGCACCAACAGTTTGGGCACCGCGGTGCTGCTGCAGGCCGCCGTCAACGAGGGGGTGGGGAGATTCGTGCAGGTGTCCACCGACGAGGTGTACGGCTCTTTGGGCAGGGACGACCCGCCCTGGGACGAGGAGCAGCCCCTTTCGCCCAGCAGTCCGTATTCGGCCAGCAAGGCCGCGGGGGACCACTTCGCGCTGGCGTTTTTCCGGACGCACGGGCTGAACGTTTCCGTCACCCGCTGCTGCAACAACTTCGGCCCCCTCCAGCACGGCGAAAAGCTTCTGCCCACCATCCTCCGCTGCCTGAAGGCGCACCGGCCGGTGCCCATTTACGGGGACGGCACCAACACGCGGGAGTGGATCCACGTGGACGACCACTGCAGGGCCTTGATGCTGGTGGCGGAAAGGGGGCAGGCGGGCAGGGTGTACAACATCGGCAGCGGGGTGGAGCTTTCCAATCTGGAGATGGTGGACAAAATCGCCGATCTTCTGGGCTACGCCGGCGACCGGGTGCGCTTCGTGCCCGACCGCAAAGGCCACGACCGCCGCTACGCCCTGAACTGCGCCCGCATCCGCAACGAATTGGGCTTTTCGCCCCGGATTGACTTTGACGAAGGGCTGAAAGAACTGCTGTGATAGCGTATTCCCCCGTTCTGATCCTGTGCGCCGGCGGCATGGGCTGCGCCGCGGCGGAGGCGATTGCCGCCGCGGGCGGCGACGCCGCGTTTTTGGACGATTTCGCGCCAACGGGCGGCACGCTGATGGGCTTTCCCGTGCTGGGGCCTTTGTCGCTGCTGCCCAAACTGCGAAAAGACTTCCGCTTCGTCTGCGCCGCCAGCGGCGACGGCGCTTTTCGCAAAAAGCTGCTTAAGCGCGCCCTGCGGCTGGGCTTTTCCGCGCCGCCCATTGTGCACCCTTTCGCCGTCCTTTCCCCCTTCGCCGCGCTGGGAAGCGGCAGTTTCGTGCTGGCGAACGCCTGCGTGGGGCCGCTGGCGCGCATCGGCAGAGGGTGCATCGTCAACACCGGCGCCGTGGTGGAGCACCACTGCAGGGCGGGGAGCTTTTCCCACATCTGCCCGCAGGCCGTGCTTCTGGGAAGGGCGAAAGCGGGGGATTTTTCCCTCGTGGGCGCGGGCGCAATCGTGCTGCCCGGCGTCACGGTCGGGGATGGCGCCGTCGTGGGCGCGGGGTCGGTGGTCACCCAAAACGTCGAAGCGGGCGCCACCGTGGTCGGCGCGCCCGCAAGGAAGGTCAAACCCTGAACGGCACCCGGGTGCCGTTTTTTATGCGAAGATTTCGGGGTCCAGCTTTTTCAGCCCGTAATAAAGGGGCATGCCCAGCACGTAGCCGGCGATCAGCTCCCCCGCGCCCACGTAGGCCGCGCAGACGAGGAAGCTCTCCCCCGCGCCCACGAGGAAGCTCAGCATCGCGCCCACGGCGACGGCGTTGACGATAACGGCGGGCAGCGGCGCCAGCCAGGGGGAGCGGTTCTTCAGCAGCAGGGTGAGCGATGCGGCAGCCAGCGTGGCGAGGCTGCCGATGACGACGTCGTAAATCCCCATGCCGCCGATGAGGTTGGCGATGAGGCATCCCACGAACAGCCCCGGCACCGCCGCGGGGGTGAACAGCGGCAGCACGCACAGGGCTTCGGCGACCCGGATCTGCATCATGCCGTAGCTGATGGGCGCCAAAAGCAATGTCAGCGCCGCGTAGATTGCCGCGATCAAAGCCCCCTGAACCAGTCGTTTGACGTACATAAGTCCCTTTCTCCCGGCGCGTTTTTCGCAAAGGGCCCGCGGCTGTCCGGCGGTGCCCAAAACCAAAAACGCGGCAGACCGCCCGCCTTTTCGCGCCGCGCGCGCCGGGACCACACTCCTTTCTTTGCTCGACGCATGATTCATCACATTATAACACGTTTTACCCCCGCTGTCTCGACGGTATTCGCAGCACAGCCCGTATACAATGTCAGTTGACTACCTGTCCACCGGGCAAAAGAGGCGATATGATGCAAAGGGCCATCGAGCGTCTGCTGCGCAGGCTGAAGCTGCCCGCGGTTCGCGAAGTCGTCTTCAACGCGGGGATTTTCGCCGCCTTCCTGCTGCTGTCAAGGGCACGCCTTCCCGATTCCCTGGCCCCCTTCGCCACGGCGGCCGCCGCAGCCGCCTGGTGCGCGGGGCTTCAGCTTTCCGCGCTTTTGGGGTGCTTTGCGGGGCTGGCCACCGTCGCGTCCATCGACGGCGCGCTTTCCCTTGCCGTCACGCTGGCCGCCGCCTGGGCGCTCAAGCGCTATTCCGGCAGGACCGTCAAGCGGCAGGTGATGTTCGCCATCGCCCTGGGGGAGCTTTCGGCGCTGGCTGCGTTTCGCACCTCCTCCCCCTACGCGGCGATGATGGGCGCACTCTCCGCCGCGGCGGCGGTGCTGCTCTTCGTGGTTTATCATTCCGCACTGCGCACCCTTCTTACCCTGAAAATCCGGAAAATCCTCTCTGAAGAAGAAGTGGTCTCCCTCTGCGTCCTCTGCGGCACCGCGCTTTTGGGCCTTGTTGACGTGGCTCCTTTTGGCATTTCCCTCTCGGCGGTGCTGGGGGGCTGCGTCACGCTGCTGCTGGCGTACACCGGCGGCGCCGGCGCCGGCGCGGCCTGCGGCATCGCCCTGGGGGTGATGCTCGCCCTCGGCGGGAACGCCGACGTGCTGGTGTTTTTAGGCGCCATGGGCGTCATCGCCGGCGGCATGAAGAAGCTGGGCCGGCCGGGCACCGCCGCCGGCTGCATGATGGCGGGGGCGGCCATCGCCGTCTATTCCCGGTCGGACGCGTCGGCCTTCGCCGCCTCGGTGTTTGCCGCGGCGCTGTTTTTGGCCGTGCCGAACGCGGTCCTTTCGCAGATCAGCCGGTTTGTCAACGCCTCGCTGCGGCGGGAGCGCAGCCGGCAGGAGTATCTGTTCCGCCTGCGGGAGCTTCTGAAAACCCGGCTGACGGAATTCTCCTCCGCCTTTGCGGAAATGGGCGAGCTCTTCGCCAAGCCCCTTCCCAGAAAAAAAGCCGCCGCCGGCGCCGCAGACATCAAGCCGCTGGCGCCCATCTGCAAGGGGTGCGCCGCCCAGCGGCGCTGCTGGAGCGACGAGGCGCGCCTGACGCTGGAGCTGTATTCCGCCATGAACGGCGAGCCCCCCTTCCGCCTGAGCCGCTGCCCCCGGCTTGAGGGGCTGTGTTCCGCCCTGCGCGCGCTGGACGACGCCCAAAAACGGGTGCAGGCGGCGGAGGAGCGGGCGGAGCGCAGCGCGCTGCTGTCCGGCAAGCAGCTGGTGGGCGTGGCTTCGGTGGTGGACACGCTGGCGAAGCGCATCGTGTCCGAGGTGCGCTTTGACGACCGGCTGGAAAGCGGCGTGCTGGCGCGGCTTTCCGCCGCCCTCACCCCGGCGGAGGACGTGGTCGCGCAAAGGGCGGGCGGGCGGCTGATGGTCACCGTCTCCTGCACGCGGTGCACCAACCAGTGCGAAAGCCGCATGCTGCGCGCCGTCTCCGAGGCCTGCGGCATGAAGATGCGCGTCGCCGGCAAGCGGTGCACCGGGGACGGCTGCGTGGCGGTGTACGAGGAGGCGCGCACGCTGGAGATCCACGCGGGCATCGCCAAGAAGGCCCACGGCGAGGTCTCGGGCGACACGGCGCTCGCCACCGGCCTTCCCGACGGGCGGTACCTCATCGCCCTTTCGGACGGCATGGGCACCGGCAAAAAGGCCGCCCGGGAAAGCGGGGACGCGGTGGCCCTGCTGGAAAAGCTTCTGCGGGCGGGGGTGGATCTGCTGTCCACCCTGTCCGCCGTCAACCGCCTGCTGGCCCTTCGCTCCGAGGGGGACATGTTCACCACGCTGGACTGCTGCCTTGTCGACCTGGTGTCCGGCCGGTGCGAGTGCGCCAAGCAGTCCGCCGCGCCCACGGTGTGGATCAGCGCCAGCGGCGTGACGCTGCTTTCCGGCGATTCTCTGCCCTTGGGCATTTTGGAGGAGGCGCCGCCGGAGCGCCAGTCCTTCACCCTGAAGGAGGGGGACTGGCTGATCTTCGTCAGCGACGGCATCTACGACGCCCTGGGCGCGGACCTGCCCGCCCTCGCCGCCACCTGCGCCTGCGGCGACCCCACGGGCGCCGCCATCTGCCTGGTGGACGCCGCCGCCGGCCGAAACTGCAAGGACGACATGACGGTGGTCGCCGCCCGGGTGATCGGCGGGTGCGACCTGGGCGCGTGACGCGAGCCCGCCCCGAAAACATGGGGCGCGAACTCCTTTCACGGCTGAAAAGAATTGCTGAAAGAGAAGGGGCGTCCCGCAAAGGCGGAAGGCCCCTTCTTCATGCTTTATGCCGGGTTTTCAGGCGGGCGCCCGGCGCTTTCCCGCGCCGCAGCCAGCTCTTTCTCCAATACGTCCGCAAATCTTTGGACGGTTCCCCCGAGGGACTGAAGCCACTGCCTGACGCCGGGGTCGTCTTTGAAGCTGAGCGGGTCCTCCCGGATGCGGCCGGCCATGTTTCAGGCGTTTTCGTCCGGCGCGAGGCCCTGCTCCAGCGCCCACCTTCCGGCCTGCGTCCTGGCGATGACCTTCCCCGTCCGGAGCGTGTACAGGCAGCGCGCGATGTCCAAAAGCCTGCCGGCAGCGTACAGGCTTTCGTCCGTCGTCACGGCGTGCTTACGGATCGCGCCATAATGGCGCTCCACCGCCTTGGATGACGCGCTCCCTGCCCGGGCGGTGGATCTGGTTTCGCACGTCTTCGCCCAGCAGCAGTTCCCCGCGCTTTAGCAGCACCATTGTGGAAATCGGGTCGAAGACATGCCTGTCCGCCGGCCGCTGCCCGCCGCTGCCCCAGTACGCGACCGTGTCAGGCGTTCCTTCGCAAAAGGCCTGCAGCGTGAGGAACACGCCCTCAAACAGGAGGAATTGGGGACTGCCGTGCGTTCGCGCCAGTTCCTGCCGCAGGTGCGGCAATCGGCCGGCCTGCCCTTTGCCATCCGCGACCGGGTCAGGCACAGAATGTCGAGATCGCTCCATCCGGGCCAAAAATCCCCCGGCACGGCCGAGCCTTACAGATACAGGGAGGGCTGGCGGTCCGACAGGATGGCCGCGGCGCTGTCCGTCAACATGTCGATGGCGCGCGCATGTTCCCCTCCGGCCAAAGGCAAGCGTCCGGTTCCGCAAGTGCGTCCGCTTCAGGCGGTGCGCCCCTGCATGATTTCCACCGCCTGGCTCTCGCTGTCCCGGGCGGACCGGAGCAGTTTTGCGATTTCCGCCGCGGCGTCTTCCTTCTCCCCGCCCGTTTTCAGCAGCGAGAAGGCGCGCATCCAGCTTTCAAACACGGCGCGGTACAGCTCCGCCAGCTCCCGCTCGCCGGACTTTTCAAAGTATTTCCAGGCGTACTCCTTCAGCGCGCCGTAGGTGCCGAGAAAGTATTCCGCGTTCCAGGAGGAGGCGGTTTCCCATCGTTCGGAAAAGACGCGGATCAGCGCGTCATAGGCGGCGAGGCCCTTTTGGTTTTCGCACCATTCCCGGCCCGTCAGGTGCTGCACCGCGAGGCGCATGGTGTCCATAAGGATGGCTTCCTTCGGCTTTTCCGAAGCGCCCGTGACGGTCAGCACCGACAAAATGGGCACTTCCCGCCTGCCCAGCGCGTCACAGGGCATTGCGTGCGGTTCGCCGGCGTTGACCGGCAGCGCATAGAGCAGCCCCGCCTCGTCGTCATAGCCGGTGACCAGCCCCCATTCGGGGATGCCGATGTCCCACGCGACGGCGGGAACGCCCGCGTCCACGGACGCCCTGATGGCGTTCAGCGCCTGCAGCCTTCGGGTTTCCTCGAATTGCTCCTCGCCCCAGCACCGGCCGACGTAATCGCACGCCAGCCCTCCGCTTTCCACCCAGGGCTTCTGGCGGTCAAACTCCCAGATGCTGGTGGCGGAGGGGCAGAGGTCCTGGCTGACCCACATGCGGAAGGCAAAGCCGCTGGTGGCGACGATGTCCTCGGCGAACGCCCGCCACGGGCTGTGTTTTACCGCGCAGGAAAGCGACTTCGCGAAGGAAAACAGGTACCCGGTGGCGTCCCGTACGTCCCAGCGGATATTTAGCTGCTTTTTCATGGTTCCTCCTGTGCGTTGTGATTTTTCGGGCAGAGATGGCGTTGGTTTTGATGTTCTTTGCCGCGGTGTTTCCATCATAACCCAGGGCGGCGGTTTCCTCCCAGACCGTGTTTTCCATGGAGGCCGGGAATCCCGGGGGACCGGCCATGCGCGCAAACCACTCGGCTGTTCATGCAAAGGCAGGCAAAACGGGCTTCAGGCCATCACAAACTTCCCGCATACTTCGGGGGGTGATCGCGCGGTTTCACCTCGCGTGGGGTGAAAAAAAGCATGCAGGGCTTCTTTCCGGCGCATCCACGGCTTTGGGCGGCTCCATTGGCGTTTGCAGGCGACTCGCGAAATTCCTGCAAAACGCGTTCAAAATACCCGCTGTTCTATTCTTGTAAGTTCGGATATAATTAGATATATTTTTTGGAGAGTTCCGGCTGATTCAGGGCGATCCTGCATTCTCACGGACGGAGGTTCCCCGCAGTTGCTGACAAACGTGGTTCAGTTCATAAAGAATTTTATCGCAACCTCCGTTTCAGACAGCGACAAAACGGAGTTTGTAATCAGTATATGCAAAATCAATGTTTTCAGGGCAAGAATTACGGCGGTCGTATTCGCTGTTCTGGAAATCATGATGCTGTTGTTTCATTCTCTCTCACACAGAGAAAACCTTTCACAAGTTCCTTACCTGTATTATGGATATATGTACATCCTGATGCTGGCGGCAATGATCGCATTTTTCGTCATTTTTACGAAACTGGGCGCTGACGTGGAGAAGCATCTTTCTTCCATCCGCTGTGCAGGAATCCTCTTCATCGGCTTCATCCTGATCTGGTGCGCGGGAATATCGCTGCTGGACCAGCTGACGAGCGGACAGGTTATCGTATATGTCGTCGCGGTCATTTTCATCGCCATCACGCCTTTTTTTGAACCGGTCACGCTGCTCCTTGTGTATTTGACGGTTCATGCGCTGTTCCTCCTCGCGATGCCGTGCTTTCAGCAGTCCTCGCAGCTGATACTCGAAAACTCGCTCAACTCGACCACCTTCGTCATCATGGCATGGGCGATTTCCTGCATGCGGTGCAAAAAGCAGGCAGAGGATTTCAACATGAGAACAATCATCCTGCAGAAAAACGACGAGTTAAGCCTGATGAACCTGCAGCTGCAGGAAGCCAACCAGAAGCTGGAAATCATGTCCATGACGGACGGTCTGACAGGGGTCATCAACCGGCTAAGCTTCGAGACCATCATGCAGGATGAATGGAACAGGTGCAAACGGCATGCCATCCCCCTGTCCTTAATCATGGCGGACATTGATTTTTTCAAAGAGTTCAATGACCATTACGGCCATCAGGCGGGCGACCGGTGCATCCGGCAAATCGCCGAAGTTCTGACCGGTTGCGCCAGGCGTTCTTCGGACAAGGTGGCGAGGTACGGAGGGGACGAGTTTGCGGTCATACTTCCGCACACCGACAAAGACGACGCCTTGAACCTCGCCGACCAGATCAGAAAAGGGGTGGAGGAAAAAGCCGTTCCGCATTCGCTTTCCCGCGTTTCTGACCGCGTAACAATCAGCCTGGGGATCAATTCCGTCATTCCATCAGACGAAACGTCCATTGACGAGTTCATACGCAGTACGGACAAAGCCTTGTATCTGGCAAAGCAAAGGCGCAACTGCGCGGTGTTTGCCGCGCAGCAGTAAGGTTTGCTTCCACAGTTAGCCCCACTAATCCGTCTATCCTTCTGCAATGCTCCGCACAGCATCCCGCCAGCCGGCCTTCCGTCACGGCAGTCCATCGCTTTTTGTGTGGAATGAACGACTTTTATGGCATGCAAAGCGGTGTCATAGAAAAAAGATAAAAAACAGGCAGAAGCCCCTGAACACACACGAATCCCTTTGATGGTATGGCCAAAGCAAAACCCCCGCTTTTGCGGGGGCTTTTCTTTGGCGTTCCCGGCGGGATTCGAACCCACGACCTTCCGCTTAGGAGGCGGACGCTCTATCCTGCTGAGCTACGGAAACAAAGCGGCTGATGCGCGCTCAGGACAAACAGCATGTGCATTGTACATCAATTTGCGGCCATCGTCAAGAACGGAAGCGCTCCAAACCCAAAACTGAAATCCTCCCTTTCCATGGAACCGCATTTCAGATGCCGGGCGTGCCGCTCCACGCGCGCCCCACTGCAAATGACCTTCCAATGCCCCGGCGCAAAGCGCCCGTACGCTGAAGGGCCGGGCCGCCAGCATTTCCGCTGCGTCACCCGCGCTTTTTTCGCCACGCACTTACCGTCCTGATTGCCAAAAAAGGCAGGTGTTGGCTATGACCCGTAAGGATTTGCCGGATATGCTTTATTATGTCATCGAAAAGCCGGGCGGTGCAAGCAGCATAGTTGCGGTGCGCAAGTACGTCTGGACGCATTGTCAGAAAGAGCTCCATGAAGCCGTGACTTGTTTGATACATGGCAGTATGATATACGCTGGGCAGCCACGGAGCTGCGAAAGACAGGCCGCATGAAAGCTGCGGCGCTCAGCCCCAAAGGCATTCGGGAGACCGCATGAGGCGTTTCAGGGCATTGATGGATGTTGCGCCCCCAGCTGCCGGCCATTTCCAATGAAAAACGCGAAACCGCACGGTTTCGCGTTTTTGCAAGCCCTTGGCGATTACAGCGCTGCGGTTTAAAAAACAGTCGCATCGCTTGCAGTCGCGGATGGCGCCGGGAATAAAGGCCGAAATTCTCCATGGGCGCCTTCGCAGAAACACGCGCCACGCCCCGGCATTCGCCGGGGCAATCCTTGCAATCTGCTCAGGGCAAAGGGTCAGCCGCCTGCTTGCGGGCTTCCGCCCGGGCGCCATAGCGGGCGGCGGGCAACGGGCTGCGCTTGCCCATGCAAACCGGCTTTGCGCTGAGGCTTCGCTGCCGGGCTGCGCTTTTGGCGTACTGCACGGCCATCTTCAGCAGCGCCTCCATCGGTTCGGTCAGTTCCCTGCCCTTCAGGTAGATCACCTGGGCGAGCACGGCGAACTCCTCCTCCGCCCAGTTGAGCCTGGCGATGCTGCCGCGCGCCAGCTCCTCCTTCACCACGGAGCGGGGGAGCAGCGCGATGCCGTAATTCTGCAGCACAAAGCTCTTGATCATGTTGACGCTGCCCAAATGGTTCTGGGATTTGAGCACAACCCCGCGCTGCAGCAGCATCCGCTTCAGCGCCATGGCGTAGCAGCAGTCCTCATAGGTCATGGCGAAGCACTCGCCGGCAAAGTCCTCCGCGCGGACGCTGTCGTACTGGGCGAGCGGATGCTCCGGATGCGCCACGAAATACAGCGGCTCCCAGAACAGCGGAACGCTTTCGAAGGCCTGGGAGCGGTACGTGTCCAGGTCGTAGATGAACCCGAAGTCAATCTGCTTTTCCAGCAGCATGTTCGGGAACATCGCGCAGTTGCCGAACCGGATGATGGTGGCGTAATGCGCATGGCCGCGCGTAAAGTCGTTGAACAGGCCGAACAGGCTGTACTGCCCCAGGGATTCCGCCGTGGCGACGCGCAGCCGGTTCGCCCCGCCGATGCTTTCCACCGCCTCCACCGCCTGCTTCTGCAGGGCAAGGAGCTGCGCGGCGTAGCGCAAAAACTCCTCTCCCGCCGCGGTCAGGCAGGTCTGCCTGCCGTTTCGTTTCGTCAGGCGGCAGCCGAGCTCCTCCTCCAGGGAGCGGATGTGCTCCATCAGCGTGGAAGGCGCGTAATTCAGCCTGCGGGCCACGCCGGCATAGTTCTTTTCCTCCGCCAGCGTGACAAAGGTCATCAGTTGCTTGGTGTCCACCTTTTCCCCTCCGTCTCGCACCCGGCCAGCGATTTTGCAGGACCACGCAGCCGCGGCACGGACTGCCTGTGCATCCTGTTTGCGTCTACTATATGAAATTGACGCAGTTTTGTCAAACCCCCTTCCCGCCGCCCTGAAAAAAAAAGCGGGCCGGAACCGCCGTCCCGGCCCGCTTGCGCGTCACTTGCCCAGTATGGTTTTTGCGGCGATGCGACCGAAGGTCAGCACATCCGCGGTGGCGTTTCCGCCGAGGCGGTTGGTCCCGTGGATGCCGCCCGCGACCTCGCCCGCGGCGTACAGCCCGGGGATGGGTTTGCCGGACTGGTCCAGCACCTGGGCGTCGGGATTGATGCGCAGGCCGCCCATGGTGTGGTGGATCGAGGGCGCGCGGGGCGTGGCGTAGAAGGGGCCGACCTCGATGGGCTTGTCAAAGAGCTTCCTGCCGAAGACCGGGTCGCTCTTGTTCGCCACCATTTCGTTGTACTCCGCCACCGTCTGCTCCAGGCTTCCCTTCGGCATCCCCAGCTGCTCCTCGAGGCCCGCCAGGGTGTCCGCCTTGTAGATCCTGCCCAGCTTGACCAAAGTTTCGATGTTCTCGCCGAAGGAGTTGGTCTCCTCCACGATGGTGGAGTCGTTGATGTCGTAGACGATGCCGTCGGTCTGCTGCTTGATGGCGGCGACGAACTCGTCCCTTCTGGCATCCTCGTTGACGAAGCGCCTGCCTTCCTTGTTCACGACGATCACGTCGTCCAGACCGGACATCTTGCGGGCGCGGCCCTGCAGGGCGCCGGTGCCCGGCGTCGCCAGGGGATAGACCTGGATGTACTCCATGCCGGTGGTGGCGGCGCCGATGGCCGTGGCCATGACGATGCCGTCGCCGGTGGCGCCAGGCTGGTTGGTGGAGACCATGTCGGGCGTCAGCATCGGGTCATACTGCTGGCGCATCTCCTTGTTGTTGCTGAACCCGCCGGTGGCGAGCACGACGCCCTTGTTCGCCATGAACTTGTACTCGCTGCCGTAGGCGTCCACGGCGTGCACGCCCACCACGGCGCCGTTTTCCACGATCAGCTCGTCCGCCCGCATCTCGGTGATGATGGGCACGTTCAGCCGCACCGCCTCGTCATACAGCGGCCCGATGAGGCCGGTGCCCGCGGGCGCGTCCACCTGGTGCGTCCTCTGCCAGAGGGCGCCGGCGCCCTGGCTGATCTTCGGCAGAATCTCAGTGCCCAGGGACAGCATCCACTTCAGGGTGTCCAGCACGTTTTCGGCGTATTTGCGGATGAGCAGCACGTCGCCCACCTTGTCGCCGCCGTTGAAGGTCTGCAGGGCGTGCCATTCCGGGCAGTCGAACAGCGCCTGCGAGCCGGAGGCGAGGTACTCCTCATACTTCGCCTTGACGTCCGCCATCAGCCGGGCGTGCTCCTCGCTGACGGGCGTCTCGGAGATCGCCTTTTCCACCGCTTCCTTCAACGTGTCCGTCATCGGCAGTTCGGCCTGCATCTCGGGGTCCGCCGCGTTGTAGGCGCTGGCGCAGCGGACGGTGTTGCCGCCGATCAGCGGCATCTTCTCGATCACGATGACGCTGGCGCCCCCCTGCGCCGCGGTGACGGCAGCGGACAGGCCCGCGCCGCCCGAACCGACGACGATGACGTCCGCCTGCTCCACCGTCACGTCCGCCTTCTTCCCGCCCTTGGGCGGAACGGGGTTCTGCAGGGCGGAGGGATCGCCGCCCGCTTCCTCGATGCACTTCGTCACGGCCGCCTTCAGGGCGTTGCTGGTGATGGTCGCGCCGGTGATGCTGTCCACGTTCAGGGTCTGGTACTCCACCATGTCCGCGGCAATCCGGCGGATGGCCTCCTCGCCCAGGAAGCGGGTCTCCGCGTGCTTGGTGACCTCGACGGAGAGGATGCTGCTCTCATCCACGGTGACGGCGACTTCGAGGTAGTCGTTGTTGCCGTACTCCGTGGCGGTGTAGGTGCCGGGGGTCATGCGGACGGCGGCGGACTGCGCCTCCTCGCCCCTGGCCTGCGCCAGTGCGGCCTTCGCGGCCTGAATGATGGCCTTGCTGGTGATCGTGCAGCCGCTGACGGCGTCCACTTCCGCGCTGTTCGCTTCCACGATCTTCGCGGGCAGCTCCTCGACGGCGATGCTGCCCACGCCCTGCGTCTCGCCGTCACCGGCGGCCACGCAGTCGAGGATCTTCTCCCCGTCCACGGTGACGGTCACCGTGACGGTTCCGCCAAAGCCTGCCGCCTCGGCGGTGTAGGTGCCGGGGGTGTAGATTCCGGCGGGCGCGGGCGTCTGCTCCGCCTCGGGCGCGCTTGCCTGCCGGGGCGCGCAGCCCGTCAGCAGCAGCCCCGCCGCCAGAAGAACGCTCAGCAGGCAGACGAGCAACTTCTTCATGATCTTTCCTCCTCTTGGGTTTTGTTAAGGAAGGCTTTGCCCTGCCTTGTGGAAGGGCCTTGCCTTGTTTTTATCTTAACATACCCTGCGCATCGCCTGCTCACTGAAAAACCGAAGCTTACGTTAGGTTTTTTCGTTGCTTTGCGCTTTTCTTTCCGGATCAAAGCCCCCGTTTGACGCCCTTTTGCTCCGTATTGCCGCGCGGTTTGCGCCCTTTTCAGCTGTTTGTGACAAGCGAATTCCCGAGATGCACCCGCCGTTTGCGCCCGCCAAGCAAAAACGCGAAACCGCCTGTGCGGTTTCGCGTTTTTGGGTTGACCTTGGGATTACAGCGTCGCGGTTTCGAAGTAGTCGCCGCGCTTGTAATCGTAGATGGCGCCCCGGGAGTAAAGGTCGATGTTCTCCAGCGCCTTGCCGGTGCCGATGGCGACGCAGCTCACCGCGTCCTCCGCGATGTAGCAGGGGACCTTGGTGTGCTCGGAGATGAACTTGTCCATCCCGTAGAGCAGCGAGCCGCCGCCGGTGAGGCAGATGCCGTTGTCCGCAATGTCGCTGGTGAGTTCGGGCGGGGTCTTCTCGAAAATGGCGCGCACCGTCTCGAGGATGGTCTGCAAGGGTTCTTCCAGCGCCTCGATCATCTCGTTGGAGCCGACGGTGAGGGACTGGGGCAGGCCGGAAATCAGGTTTCTGCCCTTGACCTCCACGAAGATGGGCTCCTTCCGGGGGTAGGCGCAGCCGATCTTGATCTTCATCTCCTCCGCCGTGCGCTCGCCGATGAGCAGATTGTGCTTTTTGCGCATGTAGCGGATGATGGCCTCGTCAAACTTGTCCCCCGCGACCTTGATGGAGTCGGACAGCACCGCGCCGCCCAGGGAGATGACGGCCACGTCCGTCGTGCCGCCGCCGATGTCCACCAGCATGTGGCCCCGGGGCTCGGAAATGTCCAAAGAAGCCCCGATGGCAGCGGCGATGGGCTCCTCGATCAGGAAGGTGTGGCGGGCGCCGGCCTCCTCGGTGGCGTCGATGACCGAGCGTTTTTCCACCTCGGTGACGCCGCTGGGCACGCAGACCACCACGCGGGGCTTGAAGAACAGCCTTCTGCCCACAACCTTTTTCAGGAAGTGGCGCAGCATGCGCTCCGTAATGTCAAAATTGGAAATCACGCCGTCCTTCAGCGGGCGGATGGCCATGATGTTGCCCGGGGTGCGGCCGAGCATCAGCCTCGCGTCCTCGCCGATGGCCAGGATGCGGCCGGTGATCTTCTCCACGGCGACCACGGAGGGCTCGCGCAGCACGATGCCCTTGCCCTTGACATATACCAAAACAGTGGACGTCCCAAGGTCGATGCCGACGTCACTCATCTGCAGAAAATCAAAAAGACCCATGAATGTTTGCCTTTCCTTCAGGGGTTTCCTGTACATTCCCCCAGGGTATTACAATTTATCTTACTCTATTGCGGCGATATTTTCAAACCTCAAATGTGAGCAATGTGTGAATCTTTGGGCCTTCCGGCCTTCCATGTATTTTTTTACTATAAATTCCCCTGCCGCGCAAGAGCCCCGGGGCGATGCGGCGCCTGCTGCATATCTTTGCCAGTTCGCGGGAACACTCATGGCGTATCCGCGGGCGGGCGAATGCCCTTCGCGGGGTGCAGGAGCAGCCATGCCAGAACCCGTTTTGACCGTCGAACACCTGACCAAAAGCTATCCCGCGGGCGGAAGGCTTCTGCCGGCGCTTTTCCCGCGCATGAAGGCGCCGCGCTTCACCGCCCTTTCGGACGTTTCCTTTTCCCTGATGCCCGGCGAGACCCTGGGCGTGCTGGGCGTCAACGGCGCGGGCAAGTCCACGCTGTTAAAGCTCATCGCCGGCGTCAGCGGGCCGACCTCCGGCAAAGTCGCCGTCAACGGCACCGTGGGGGCGCTGCTCGAACTGGGCGCGGGCTTTTTCCCGGAGTACACCGGCAGGGAAAACGCGCTTTTGGCCCTTCGCATGGCGGGCATGACCGCAAAAGAGGCGAAGGAAGCCCTGCCCGAAATCCAGGCCTTCGCGGACATCGGCGCGTTCTTCGACCGCCCCGTCAAGACCTATTCCAGCGGCATGTTCGTGCGGCTGGCCTTTTCCGTCGCCACCGCGAAGCGCCCCGACCTTTTGCTCATCGACGAGGCGCTCTCGGTGGGCGACCTGTTCTTTCAGGCCAAGTGCATCACCCGCATGAAGGAAATGCTGAAAGCCGGCACCGCGCTGGTCTTCGTCAGCCACGACATGGCGGCCGTCAAGAGCGTGTGCAGGCGCTGCCTGCTGCTCAACGGCGGCAGGATGGAGGCCATCGGCCCCACCGAGGAGATCACAGAGCGGTACTTTTCCCTCAAGATCGCCGCCGAGCAGCCCGCCGCCGCCCCCAAGCCCGAAGCGGACAAAGACTTCGAAAGCCGCGCCGGTGCCGGCAGGCTGGGGGACGGGCGGGCGCGCTTCACCGCCGTTTTTCTGGAAAACGGACGGGGCGAACGGGTGGACACGCTGGCCTTCGGCGAATACTACACATTGGTGATGCAGGTCAAGGTGTTTTCTGACCTTCCCGAAGTGGTGCTGGGCTACCACATCCAGACCGGCGCCGGCACGGACGCGGTGTACTGCGACACCGCCATCGAAGGAAAAAACCCGAAGAACTGGAAGGCCGGCGAGACCCACGAGGCGCGATTCACCTTCTGCGCCCGGCTGGGCGAGGGCAGCCACAACGTGGTCGCCGCCTGCTCGGTGCCGCTGGACATGGAGCAGGGCGCCGCCGAATTTTGCGACCACGTGCTGCACGCGCTGCAGTTCACGGTGCTCCGCCGCCCCGAAGCGAAAATATACGGCCTGACAAGCTGGCCAAACGAGGTGACCATCACATGAAAGCCGCTTTTGAAAAGCCCGTTCCCCTCTCCCTCCCGCTGACGCCTTCGCCGGAGGAATACGCGCAGCTCGCCGCCCGCGCGTTTCAATCGGGCGTTCTCACCAACCACGGCCCGCTGGTGCAGGAGCTGGAGGCGCGCCTTTCCGAGCGGCTGGCGCCGCTGGCGCTGTGCTCAAACGGCACCATCGCCATCACGCTGGCGCTGAAGGCTTTGAAGGTGCGGGGGGAGGTCATCACCAGCGCCTTCACCTTCCCGGCCACCATCCAGGCCATCGAACTCGCCGGGCTGACGCCGGTGCTGGCGGACGTGGACCCGGACAGCATGCTCATCACCCCCCACACGGCGGCGCGCAAAATCACTTCCCAGACGGGGGCGATTCTGCCCGTGCACCTGTTCGGCAGGCTGTGCGACACCGAGGGCTTCGCAAAGCTCGCCGCGGAGCACAGCCTCGCGCTGATTTACGACGGCGCCCACGCCTTTGATCTGCCGGTGTTCGGGGACGCCACCACCTACAGCTTTCACGCCACGAAGCTGTTCCACACCGCGGAAGGGGGCGCCGCGGCCTTCCTGGACAGCCCGGAGGCCCTCGCCAGCGCGAAAAGGCTGCGCTCCTTCGGCATGACCGGCGAGGTGGTGGCGGAATCGGGCATGAACGCCAAAATGTCCGAGCTGCACGCCGCGCTGGGGCTGTGGACGCTTTCCAGGGTGGAGGAGGAGCGCAGAAAGCGCCGCGCCGTCGCCGCGGCGTACATCTCCGTCCTCGGCGGCGAGCGGGGCGTGGAGATCATCGCCAGCCCCAACTGCCAGTACTTCGTGCTGCGGCTGACGCATCCCTACAGGCGGGACGCCGTGTACGCCACGCTGATGGCCCACGGGGTGCAGACAAGGCGGTACTTCTGGCCGGCGATCCCCGCGCACCCGGCGTACATGGCCCGCTTTTTCGGCGATTACCCCGGCGCAAGGGCCGCGGCGAAGGAATGCCTCGCCCTGCCGTTTTACGGCGCCCTCGACCCCGAGGACGCGAAAAAGATCGCGAGGATCGCGCTGGGGAAGAAGCCGTGAGCAGGCCGAAGGTTTCCGTCATCATGCCGGCGTATGAGCACGCCGCCTTCGTGGGCGCGGCGATGGACAGCGTCTTTTCCCAGACCTTTCGGGACATTGAGCTCGTGGTGGGGGACGACGGTTCCACCGACGGCACCAGAAACGTCATCCACCAGCGGGCGGGCAGGGCGCCCGTTCCCGTCAAGGTAATCGACGCCGGGATTCACCGCGGGGCGTCCGTCCTGATGAACGAGCTTTGGAACGCGGCGTCGGGGGAGTACGTGGCGGTGCTCAACTCGGACGACGCGTTCCACCCCGAAAAGCTGGAGCGGCAGCTCGCCTTCATGGAGGAAAACCCCCGCCTGACCGCCTCCTTCACCTGGGCGGAAATCGTGGACGAGGCGGGAAACCCCCTAAACGCGTCCTCCTACCCGGGAAATCTGTTCGACCAGCCCAACCGCTCCCGCGCGCAGTGGCTGCGAAAGCTGTTCTTTGAGGGCAACTGCCTCTGCCACCCCACCCTGCTGGCGCGAAGGAAGAACTTTCGCTACCGGCTGGACCCGCGGCTTTGCAAGCTGCCGGACTACGAGCTCTGGACGCGCATTCTCGCCGCCGGGGAGGAGATCGCCGTCCTGCCCGAGCGGCTGACGAGGTTCCGCGTGTTCCGGCATCAGGGCAGCGCCAGCGGCAAAACCCCCGCCACTTTGACCTTCATCGAGCACGAGCTTCCGCTGGTGCTGGACAATTACACCACCCTTTCGGAGGAGGACTGCCTGGCGGTGTTCGGCGAGACGGGGAGCGCCCCCTACCGGAAGTTCGTGGCCTACCGCGCCGCGCTGACGCTGTGCCGCTCGGCGCAAAGCTGGGGCCTTCGGGGGATTTACGCGCTTCTGGGCGAGCCGGAAAGCCGCAACGCGCTGTACAAGACCGGCTTTAACGAAACCGCCCTTTACGCCCTTGCCGCCCAGTACGACGTGTTCTGCGAGCTGCCGGATAAAATGAAGCTGTACTTCGCGAACAGCGCGCACCTGAGCAGGACAAAGGAGCTTTTGTCCGCCTTTTCGGAGGAGCGCACCTCCGTCTGCCCGGTGCTCAAAGGCTGCTTCAAGGCGCATTTCCCCATCGGCGAGCGCGTCGCCGCGCTGCGCTTCGACCCGGCGGAGTACCCCTGCAGGGTGGCGCTCAAAAAGGCGGCCATCGTGCTGGCCTCCGGCAGGGAGCTGGATCTCACCCGCTTTTTCCACCACAACGGCAGGCAGGAATTCGGCTGCGTGGCCTTTGACCACGACGACCCCTGGTTCGTCTGCCTTTTGACCACAGAGGTCTGGGCGCTGGAGGCGGTGTTCGAGGGCGAATGGGAATGAAAAACCCGGGCGAAAGCTTTCCCGCCCGGGGTTCGTTGTTTATTGGCTGCCCTTTTCCGCGGAACACGCGCACAGGGCGAACACCTTCGCCGCGCCCGCCGCCTGCAGCGTTCCGGCGCATTCCGCCAGCGTGGCGCCGGTGGTGACGACGTCGTCCACCAAAATGGCGAAAACGCCCTTTGCGCTCTTTGCGGAAAAGGCGCCGGAAAGGTTGGCCTGCCGCTCCGAAAACGTCAGCCCCGTCTGGGGCGGCGTGTCCCGCTCCCGCGTCAGCAGCGCCTCCACCCGCCTGCCCGTCAGCCTCGAAAGCTCCCTGCAGAGCTCCTCCGTCTGGGAAAAGCCGCGCGCTTTCCGGCGCTCTTTGTGCAGCGGCACGGGAACGAGCACCGCCTCCTTCGGGAAAACGTCCACCTCCGCCATAAAGCGGGCGAACAGCGCCGCAAGGTAGCGGCAGTTTTCGTACTTGAACCGGTGCATCAGGGAAACGGCAGGCTCCCCGTACAAAAGCGCGGCCTCCACCCGCGCAACGCCAAAAACCGCCCTGCTCTGAGGCCTTTTAGGCATCCTGCTTTCGCAGTCCGCGCAAAGGCCGAAGGCGCAAACCGCCGGCGAGCCGCAAAGGGGGCAGTTCAGGATTCTGCTGCTTTGGGGGAACAGGGCGTTCAGGCGCATTTTAGGGAAATATTGCCGCTTCTTGTCGCACCGCGAAGTATTAAAGGGAACTGTGACGCTTTCAACATAGCACAATCCGTTTCCTGTGGCAATGCCGCCCCGCCCGCGTGTCAAATCCCTTCCTTCCTTAATAGACTTAAATGAATCCAAAGGGGGAGGGATGGAACCTTGCACGCCATCAATTTCAGCGCAGCCATCGCCATGCAGGAAGCGCAGCGCACCTTTTTCTGCGGCCGCACGCCGGTGCTCACCTATTCCGCCGAGTACCCGCAGGCCGCCCTGCCAAACAGCCCTGCAGCCCAGAACTGCATCAACGCGCACATCTGTCAGAACGTGCGGGCGTTTTACGGATACGTTTTGGGCGAGCTGTTCCGCCAGGCGGCGGAAGGCTTCCGGGAGGCGGCCCGCAGCGGCTACCCCTTCAACGCCTATGACGCCGTCCAGCAGTACGAAATCACCTACAACCGCAACTGCCACCTGAGCCTTTCTGTCGACCAGTACACCTACACCGGCGGCGCCCACGGCAGCACCGTGCGCCACGCGGACACCTGGAACCTGCAAACGGGCTGCAGGCTGAATCTTTCCGACCTGTTCCCGCAGGGGGAGGACTGGCGCGCCTTTGTCATCGCCCAGCTCATTTGCCTGGCGGACGCGCAGATGCAGCAGAACCCCGGCATTTACTTCGAGAATTACCGCGAACTCATCCGCAAGCACTTCAGCGAGCAAAACTTTTACCTTACGCCGGAGGGTCTGGCAGTTTTCTTTCAGCAGTACGAGATCGCGCCCTACGCCACCGGCATCGTGGTGTTCACCATTCCCTACAGTACGCTCAAATGGGAACCCGCCTGCCGCGAGGACGCGCCGCTGGGCATGCGGCCGTAGCGCAAAAAAACTCCCGCAGGGCGGTCTGCGGGAGTTCTTTGCGTTTAGTGCCCGCAGGGCTAAAAAGCCCTGCGGGCGGGATGCGTTTTAAGAACCGTTTACTTTTTTGCGTAGGCAGCTGCCGCCTCGCCCGCGGTCTGGCCGGTCAACGCCGCCAGCTGCAGGGCGCTGCCGGACATGTACACCATGTTGTAGAACGGGCGGTTGCACATTTCGCCCGCGGCGTACAGGCCGGGGATGGGGCTGCCGGAAGCGTCGATGACCTCGAAGCTGTCCGTGGTCTTCACGCCGCCGAAGGTGCCCATGTTGCAGGGGTAGAAGCGCACGGCGTAAAAGGGGCCGGCCGTGAGGGGCACGCACTGCATGGCGGGCTTGCCAAAGGGGTCGGTGCCGCCCGCGGCGACCTGATTATAGGACGCGATGGTGGCGGAAAGCTTCGCAGCGTCCGCGCCGATGGCGGCGGCGAGCTCTTCCAGCGTGTCCGCCTTGAGGACGTGCTCGCTCTCAGCGGCGCCTTCCGCGGCTTCCACGAAGGGCTTGAAGGCCTCGCCGCTGTCAAACAGCATCCAGGCGCCGCCGGGGGCGCTGAACACGGCGTCGTTGTACACGATGGCGTAATGCCCGCCTTCGTTGGTGAAGCGCTCGCCGTCGTTGTTGACGAAGGCGAAGGTGCCGTACCAGTAGAAGTTGTTCATCTGCTGCACGGGGCTGCGCAATCCAAGGCCGATCATCCAGTTGTCCTCGTAGGTGACGGCGCCCACGGCCTCGGCCATGCGGATGCCGTCGCCGGTGTTGCCCACGCCGCTGACGCTGTAGTCAAAGTACTCCAGCACTTCGGGGGTGAAGCGCCCGATCAGCTCCCTGCTGCGGGCAAAACCGCCGCAGGCGAGCACCACCGCTTTGGCGTTCAGCGTCACTTCGCCGGACTTGGAACCGGCCTTCACGCCCGCCACGGCGCCGTCCTTCACCATCAGCTCGGTGGCGGGGGTCTCCTTCAGGATGGTCACGCCCAGCTCATTGGCCTTGTTCTCAAGGAAGCCGGTCAGCACCGAGCCGCCCCCCTCGGGATAGGGGAAGTGCAGCCGCAGGACGGGGTCCACGCCGAAGCCCTCGGGCGTGCGGAACTTGTACCCGAGGGAGAGGTACCAGTCGATGCTGGCCGCGGAGTTTTCGATCAGCCAGTCGACGCGGTCCCAGTCGGGATACCGGCTTTCCCGCGGGCTGGTGGCCTGGCGCTCGACCCAGAGCTGCTTCCAGGACTCGTTGCTGTCCTCGATGCCGTTTTCCCGCTGCACGCTGGAGTTGGTCGCGCCCAGCCCGCCGCCGGACAGGGCCGAAGAGCCGCCCAGCATGCCGAGTTTTTCGATGAGGATGACTTCCGCGCCGGACTGCCTGGCCTTGATGGCGGCAGAAAGGCCGGCAAGGCCGCCGCCCACCACCACGACGTCCGCGGTGTACGCGTTTTCCTGCGCGCCGGGCTGTTCGGCGGGCGGTTCGCTGGTGACATTGGGCGCGGCGGTCGGCTGGCCGGTTTGCGCCTTTTCGCAGCCGGCAAATGCGGCGGCCGTGGCCAGGCAGAGCACCAATGCGATCACACGGCTCAGTTTCATTGGGTTTCCTCCTGCATTTGGTTTTGGAGTGGGGAACCGCAACCTGTCAGTCTGACAGTGTTACTCTAACATAGTTAGATTAACATATATCAAACGGGACTTCAACATTTTTATGTCAGGGCCGCCGCCGTTTTGACACAGTATCGCCGGATTTGACAGGACTGGAGAAAAGGACGTAAAATGGTTCGGACAGTTTTGATAAGGATACGAAGGTATTTCGCATGTATTTCGATATTTACATCCTCAGCTATCTGATGGAAACGCCCCATTACGGGTACGAAATCAAGAAAAAGCTTTCGGAGTCCGTGGGGGCGTGCGCCACCATCAGCAACAACACGCTGTACCCCATATTGCGCAAATACGAAAACATGGGCGCCGCCACGAAGTCCGTGGAGCAGAACGACGGCGGGCAGGAGCGCATCGTCTACACCCTGACGGACAAGGGCCGCAAAGTCTTTGTGGACATGCTGTGGAACTTCCCGGACTCCATGATCAACAACCGGGACGAGTTCTGCACCCGGCTGAGCTTCTTCCCCTTCCTGAGCCGGGAAGCCCGCGTCCGCCTGCTGGATTTGCGGGAAAAATTCCTGAAGGACTCCCGCGGCAAGGTGGAAAAGGGGCTGGCGGCACCCAACCTCCCCTCCCACAAGGCAAAGCTCCGGGAGTTCCACATGCGCATCATCGAGGGGGAGGAGGAGCTCATCCGCCACTTCCGCGCGCGGGTGGACGAGCCCTGCCTTCTGACCGAAGACGGGCGTTTTGCGTGCGAAGCGGCGCCGCAGGAGTGAACGCGCAGGCAATACCGGTTTTGCCCAAGGAGCCATCCGGCAGCACAAAGCCCGAAAGCATCTGCTTTCGGGCTGTTTCGCTGTGCCCGCCGTTTGCCTGTTCCGGTTTTCGGGCAGGAAGCTCCGCCCGAAGGGCCGTCAGCGGATGTCCTCCACGATGCAGCGCACCGCGCAGGGGCCGGTGTACGTCGCGCGGCCGATGCCCACGCCGGCGCCGGGACAGATGTCGCCCGACCACGTGTTGCCCCCGGCGAGCTCGCCCGCGGCATACAGGCCGGGGACGCCGTCGCCGTTCAGCATGCGCACTGACGCCCGGCACCGTGCCGAACCAGAACGCGATGCGCCGTTCGACGTAGAAGGGCGGCGTCCCGGGCTTCTGGGCGCGCTCCGCCGGCAGGCCGAACCCCGGGCTTTCGCCGGCGTCCACCGCCTGCCTGCCCGTTTTGGGGGACCATCGTTGCGTTTTATCAACCTGCGTTCGGCAGGAAACCGCGAAACCCGTCTGAAACACAGGCGGCCGGGCAGACCGCAAGCAAAAGCAAAAACCCGCAAGCCATCGCCTGCGGGTTGAACGGCTTAGAGCCGTTTTTTCATTCCAGCAAAGGGGGTTTTGCTGGCATCGCCGCGTTGCCGGATGCCGGCGCCATCCGGCAATCGGGAAGATGCGGCGCGCCACGCGGCCGCCATCCCCGTGTCAGGCCGGACGGCCTTCGCGCCTTCTCAATTCCTCCCACGCATCCCGGCTGATTGCGTATACTTGCATGCTCCCGTTGGTCTCGTCATCATACTCGTCCACAAGGCGGCATCCATAAGCCATCGCGGTTCTGGATGACGGAAGGTTCGCACGCTTCATACAGGAGCAAACCATGTGAAAAGGCGTGTTCAGAAAAGTCCAGTCCCGCACCGCTCTTGCGGCTTCACCGGCGTATCCTTTCCGCTGGCAGTCCTTCCGGATGTGATACCCGATTTCCGGCCGTATCTGTCCGTTGATGACCCGCATGGAAAGGCCGCAGTCCCCGATCATCTCGCCGGTTTCCTTCAGGACCACGGCCCACAGGCCGAAGCCGAAGACCTTGTACCGCTCCATGTTTCTGCTGATCCATGCCCTGACCCTGTCCGCGTCGAAGGCATGCGGATCGCGCTGCATGATCTCCGAATCCCCGAGAACGGCGTACAGCGCGTCAAAATCGCCCTCTGTCATTTCCCGCAGCATCAGCCTTTTTGTCTCAATCGTCATGGCCATGCTCCTGTTTTTCCTCAAGATCTGTTTTCAAAAGACCATAGATGTAATGGTCACACCAGGTGTTCACCATCTTCCCCTGCCGGATCATGCCCTCCCGCGCGAAGCCGCGCTTTTCCAGCACGCTCCACGAGGCGGCGTTTCGGACGTTCGCATCCGTCCAGATGCGCCGCAGCTCCGTATGGGCGAAGCAAAAGTCCACGATGGCTTTCACGGCCTCCGCTGCCAGCCCCCTGCCCTGGTACGCGGGGGCGATGCGGAAGGCGGTTTTCGCCACGCGGTTCTTTTCGATGAGACAGATCCACGCTTGTGCTGAGCCTTTTCGAACAACAGCTCCGGGTTCTTGTCCGTCTTTTCCGCAGGTTTGCCCAGCAGGCATACATGGCCCTGTCCGGCATCCATTCCTTTCACGCAGGGATATCCGACGGGCGCGTCTGCCGAAGCGTCAGGCGTCCGGTTTTCAGAACGGGCCTGCTTTCCATGTAATCCGCCATTGCCATGGCAGTCTCCTTTCCGTTTCCGAAGGGCGGCCGGCCGGTCCGCGCGCGCCCCGTTTCCGATTTTTCAGAGGTATCCGCAACACTTCAGCTTCAAGACGCGCCCGAACGCAAAAAACCGAACCCTTTCCCGGCTGGAAAAGGGTTCGGTTTTCGTTATGGTGGTGCTTATAGGACTCGAACCTATGACCCCATCGATGTGAACGATGTGCTCTACCAACTGAGCCAAAGCACCATTCCGGACGCAAATTATCATAGCACTCCCCGGCGAAAAAGTCAACACAGTAGTTTCTGTCACCGCGCGCTTTCGCGCCGCGCCGCAGAAAAGCCCCGAAAACGCCGGGTTTTCGGGGCTTTGCGCGGGGAGGGCGTTACCTCGAAACCTTGATGACGTTGCCCGACTGGGTCACCTTGCACTTGAGGGCATTGGTGATGTAGCTGAGGGGGACGTAGAGGGTGCCGTCCTTCAGGACGGGCGCCACCGAGAGCTTGACGTACTTGTTGTCCACCGGATAGCTGTTCACGCCCCAGAAGATGTGGGTGTCGATGCCCTTGGCGGAGAACACGGAGTATTTCTGCTCGTTGCTGTAGGCATAGGAATAGCCCAAAGCGGTGACGATGGGCCTGAGGGGCAGCATGTACACCGAGCCGTTGACATAGGGCGTGCCGGAGACGTACTTTCCGTTGACCATCAGCTTCAGGGCGCCGGCGTTGTTGGGGGTCTTGGTGTTGACGTCGATTTTGCCGTCCGCGCCGATGGTGACCTTGAAGCCCAGCGCGAACTCGAAGTAGTGCCACGGCACGTAGACGCGGTCGTCAACATAGGCGGGGGCGTAGTCCAGCGCGTGGGTCTTGCCGCCGTACTTGTAGGCGTTCCTGCCCACGGTGACGGAGAACTCCGTGCCCTTGAAGGGCCCGAACACGCTGGTGCCGGAGCCGTAGGCGTACTTCCAGTCGGTGCCCTGCAGCACGGCGCGCAGCGGCAGCATCAGCGTGCGCCCCTCGTAATAGGGCTTGGAGGTCTTCTTCGTGCCGTTGACGTACAGCGTGCAGGCGGAGGTCTTCGCCGGGTTGTAGGTGACCGCCTGGGCGGTCTCGGCGCGGGCGGGCACGGCGGTCACGACGGCGGCCGCCAGCGTCAGCGCCGTGAGGGCCGCGGTGAACACGCGCCGCAGCGACTTGCTCTGGATCATGGTCTTTTCCCTCTTTCCTCGATGGTGTTGGCTGGATGGATTTCATCCTATGGGCAACACGAGGAAGAAAACGGTTCTGTTGCAGGAAATATCTGGAAACTCCCGGCGCTCCCGCCGCGGCGTCGTTTTCTTTTTCAGTTGCGGATGGTATAATAGGCCCACGAGCGGCGCGACGCGCGCCAAGGAGGCAGCATGTTCGAACTGACGCCCGAAAAATACCGCGAAGCCCTTGCCCAAAAACTCGCGGAGCTGCCCGATTCGCCGGGCGTGTACCTGCACAAGGACGAGACGGGCAAGGTCATCTACGTGGGCAAGGCCGTTTCCCTCAAAAACCGGGTGCGGCAGTACTTCCAGTCGCCCAAGAACCACTCCCCCAAGGTGCGGGCGCTGGTGTCGCACATCGCGGATTTTTCCTACGTGATGGTGGACAGCGAGACCGAGGCCCTCACGCTGGAGTGCAACTTCATCAAGCGCTACCGCCCGTACTACAACGTGCTGCTCAAGGACGACAAGACCTTCCCCTACGTCCGCATCGACATGAACGCCCCCTACCCGCGGGCGGAGATCGTCAACAGCATCAAGAGCGACGGCGCGCGCTACTTCGGGCCGTACCTGTCCCGAAGCGCCGTGCGGGAGGCGCTGGCGGCGGTGTCGGACATTTTCCCCCTGCGCAGCTGCAAAAAGGACATTGAACGGGCCATCGCCCGGGGGGAGCGGCCCTGCCTTTACTACCACCTCGGCAAGTGCGCCGCCCCCTGCGCCGGCTATATATCAAAGGAAGAGTACCGCAAAATCGCCGAGCAGGTGGCGAACTTCCTCTCGGGGCACACCGAGGAGGTCATCGCCTCCCTCACCGCCCAGATGCAAAAGGCGGCCGAGGAGCTGGCCTTTGAGCGGGCGGCGGCGCTGAGGGACCGCATCGAGTCGGTGCGGGTCATCAGCGAGCGGCAGAAGGCCGCCATGGCCAACGAGGACGAGCGGGACATTCTCGCCCTCTGCAGGCTGGAGGACGCGGCGCTGGTGTACGCCCTGTTCGTGCGGGGCGGCAAGGTCATCGGCGCCGAACGGTACGATTTGCTTTGCGAAGACGAGGACGACGGCGAAACCCTTTCCGCCTTTTTGACCCAGTTTTACTCCGCCGCCCCCGTGCCGCCGGAAATCGTGCTCAACCGGGACGTGGAGAACGCGGACGCGCTTTCCCGCTGGCTGTCCGAGCGGCGGGGGAAAAAGGCAACGCTCACCTTCCCCAAACGGGGAGACAAGAAAAAGCTCTGCGAGATGGCGGAGCGCAACGGCATGGCGGAGCTGGAAAAGGACGAACAGAAGCGCCGCCGCGCCTGGGAGCGCACCAAGGGCGCCCTCATCGCCCTGGCCGGCGCCATCGGCATCCCCGTGCCGGAGCGCATCGAGTGCTTTGACATTTCCCACACCATGGGCGTGGAGCCGGTGGCCTCCATGGTGGTGTTCACCGGCGGCAGGCCCGACCCGTCCCAGTACCGGCGGTTTCGCATCAAGCATTCCGGCAACGACGACTACGCCGCCATGGCCGAGGTGCTCTCCCGCCGGTTCGAGCGGTTCAAGGCGGACCGCGAAAAAGGCGAGACCACCGGCTTTGCCGCTGAGCCCGGGCTGCTACTCATCGACGGCGGCAAGGGGCAGCTGCACGTCGCTCTGGAGGAACTTAAAAAAGCGGGGCTTTCCTTCCCCGCCGCGGGCCTTTCGGAGCGGCTGGAGGAACTGTGGCTGCCCGGAAGGCGCGAGCCCGTCCTCCTCAAAACCGGTTCGCCGGAGCTGCACATGCTCCAAAGGGTGCGGGACGAGGCCCACCGCTTCGCCATCACCTACCACCGGAGCCTGCGCAACAAGGCCTCCCTCGCCTCGGCGCTGGAGGAAATCAAGGGCGTGGGGCCGGTGAAGCGCCGCGCGCTGCTTTCCGCCTTCCCCTCGCCGGAGCGCATCCAAAACGCCACCGTGGAGGAGCTCGCCGCCGCGCCGGGGGTGGACAGGCGCACCGCCCGGCTGGTGTACGAGCATTTTCACGGAAAGCAGGACGGCGGGGATGCGGAGTGAGCATTTCGCCCGTCCGGTCAAAAGGTCAAATCCGTGTCAAAAACGGCAGCTTTATGTTTTCTTGTGCATGATGTTCAAAAACGCAAGGGATCCTTCCACCCGCCCGTTCAGCAGCGGATGCACTTCAAAGTTGTCCGCCAGTTGCATCACCCTTTTGAACGCATCCATTTGAAAGGTTTGTATGCAGATATCGCTCGTTTCAAAGGAAACGTCCCCAATATTCTTGAACCCCGGCCGAAGTTCCATATCAACTTTGGCCTGCGGGTCGTTGGAAAGCAGCAGTTCCCGAAGCGTGTGAAAGGCTTCCTCCATTTCGCCGTAGCGTTTCTTGTTCAGAACATACAGCGATTTTTCGTTTTCCTCTATGGCTCGCTTCAAAGCGGCCAGCAGTTTTTCCTCGGTCATTTGTCCTCCTCCCTGCCGGTGAAAACAGCGCGGGCCTCCGTTTTAACGATGACTTGGCCCGAAAGATACAGTTTGAACAGCGCCTCGATCACTTCATAGATTTTCAGGCCGTCCTGTTTGCATTTTCTGCAAAACGCGTCGCGAATCTCCTTGTCAATATGCGTTCCAATCTGCGCCTTGGCCATGGAGGTTCTTCTTTTTTGGCATTGATGTCACAAACCTTATCTATCATTTATTCCTTCCATCCGGCTCCCATTAATCAAGTAACAAAAAAGACCGGTTTTAACCGGTCTTTTTCTATTGATTCAGTTCTCCTCCAGCACGCCCACCGCCCGCACCGGCGAGCCCTCGCCGCGGAAGAACTTCAGCGGCAGGGCGCAGAACAAAAACTCCTTGCCGATGAGCTTGTCCAGGTTGCAGAGGTTTTCCACCACGCATTTGCCCGCGCCGAGCACGATCTGGTGCAGCGAGAGTTTTGGGTCGGGCAGCGGGTCGAGGGAAATGTACTCCAACCCGATGCCCTTGAGGTGTTCAAGGCCCGCAAGGTATTTCGCCGCCTCCTCGCTCAGCACCGGATAGTCGCCAAAGAACCCCTCCGTGCCCCAGTACCGGTCCCAGCCGCAGCAGAGCAGCACGAACTCCGCGCGGGAAAGGTCCATATTCTGAAACACGGAGGCGGGGATTTTCTCCCCTTCCTTGAAGCTGCGGCAGTCCGCCACCACGCCCATGCCCACGAAGGGAGAAAGGTCCTCCCCGTCGGTGCGCAGCCCGTCGGGGCGCACGTGGGTGGGGCAGTCGAGGTGGGTGCCGGTGTGGGTGGTCATGGTGTAGCGGATGACGGAATAGACGTCTCCCGCGGCGGTGTCGCCCTCCACGTTGAACACGGGAGGCTTGTCCCCCGGGAAGACCGGCATGCCGTTCTGCAGGACCTGGGACAGATCGACGATTTTCATAGCCTTTCCTCCTTGAAAGCGAAATGGTGCTCGAAGGCCTTCAGCCTTGTAATCCGTTATTGGTTTAAATTGGTAAATGGGCATTGTAATTGTTTTATATTAGCATAAAACGCGGCAGGTTCACAATATGGGCGCGGCATTTTTTTCGGTTTTGGAGCAGACGGGGTCCTTTCTGCTGCTCATTGGGATTGGCGCCGCGGGGGCGCGGTGGGGCGTTTTGAAACAGGAGGCGCTGTCCGCCCTTTCCGCCTTCGCGATGAACTATTCCCTGCCCTGCCTGGTGTTTTCCTCCGCGGCGGGGGCGCCGGCGCGGGAGCGGCTGCTTTCCGCCTGGCCGCTGGTTGTCGTGTCGCTGGGCGTCAGCGGGCTGATGTTCGGTTTTGGCCTGTTATCCGCGACACTCTGCCGTCTGTCCGGCAGCCGGAAGAGGGTTCACCTCTGCGTGAGCGCCTTTGGCAACTGGGGCATGATCGGCATCCCGCTGATTTCCGCCCTGTACGGCGCCGAGGGCATGCTGCCCATGACGATATTTCTCATCTGCGACCAGCTGCTGCTCTGGACGCTGGGCGTCCGCCTGTGTTGCCCCGCCGGTACGAAAGCGCCCTTTTCGTGGAAAAGGCTTTTGAACCCCGTGCTGCTCGCAGCGCTGACTGGCATTGGCTTCGCCCTGCTGGGCGTTTCGCCGCCCGAGCCCTTCGCAAGCACCGTTATGGGGCTGGGGGCGGGCGCGAAGCACCTTTCCCTCATCTTCGTGGGGGGCACGCTGGCCTTTGCGGCAAAGGACCGGCGGGCGCGCTCGGCGGGGCCCTTCTGCATCGTGCTTTTCAAGATGCTGCTCTGCCCCCTCCTCCTCTGCTGCGCCCTGCGGCTTGCCGGCTGGACGGACGGCCGGACGGCTTCGGCATTCGCCGTCATCGCGGGGCTTCCCTCCATGTGCACCATCCCCATGATCGCCAAAGTCCACGGCTCGGACGACGCCTACGCCTCCTTTGCCGCGCTGGTCACCACGCTGTGCGCGGCGGTCACCCTGCCGGCGCTGGTCTGGCTGCTTTCGCTGCTGCCCTTTTAAGCATAGGAAAAAGGCCGGCGCAAGCCGGCCTTTGTGTTGGAGTGGGTTACGCGCCCTGTTCCGCCTTTTCGAACTCCCGCATGGCGAGGATGGTCCTTTCGATGAGCTCGTCCAGCGTCATGCCCAGCAGGTCCGCCCCCTTCTGGATGACCTCCCTCGAGCACCCCGCGGCGAAGGCGGGCGTCTTGAACTTCTTTTTGACGGACTTGACCTCCAGATCCATGGTGCTCTTCGAGGGCCGCATGAGCACCACCGCGCCGATGAGGCCGGTGAGCTCGTCCACGGCGTACAGCACCTTCTCCATGGTGTGGACGGGCTCGATGTCGCAGGTGATGCCCCAGCCGTGGCTGGCGCAGGCGCGGATGGTGCGCTCGTCCACCCCGTGGGCGCGCATGAGCTCCTGCCCCTTGACGCAGTGCTGGTCGGGGTACAGTTCAAAGTCCAGGTCGTGCAAAAGGCCCACGTTGCCCCAGAAGTCCTCCTCGTCGCCGTAGCCCATCCCGCGGGCGAAATGGCGCATCACCGCCTCCACCGTCAGGGCGTGGCGGATGTGGAAGGGCTCTTTGTTGTACCTGCGCAGCAGGTCCAGCGCTTCCTGCCTGGTCATGGCTTTCCTCCTTTGAATGAAATGTCAATTTGGAAAAGCGGCGAAGGTTTCCCTTCGCCGTCGTCGGCTGTTTACACGTCCACCCCCAAAAACTGCTTGACCAGAATGCCGATCACGAAGGAAATGGCGGCGACGGACAGGCTGATGCCCGCCATCTCCAGAAATCTTCGCCTGAAGTTCAAATCCTGGGCCACGGCGATGTAGTAGTTGAAGGCCATGATGATCAGCACCACGATGGCAAGCATGCAGGCAAGCGCCCATATGTGGTGCGCGCTGTCAAAGAGCAGGTACGGCAGCACCAGCAGCGCCACGGTGATAAGATACGCGATGCCGGTGTACACGCAGGACTTGAGCGCGTCGTCCCTGCCCTCCGAGCGGGCGGAAAGATACTCCGACGACGCCATGGACAGCGTGGCGGAAACGCCGGTGATCAGGCCGGAGAGCGCCACCAGCCTGGTGTTCGCCAGCGCGAAGGTCAGCCCCGCCAGCGTGCCCGTCAGCTCCACCAGCGCGTCGTTCAACCCCAGCACCATGGAGCCCACGTAGCGCAGTCTTTCCTCGTCCAGCATGGAAAGCAGCTGCTGCTCGTGCCTGTCCTCCTCCTCGGCGATGCGCTTCGCCTCGGGCACCTCGTCGACGAGCTTTTCATAAGCCCTGTTGGCGGCGTCCTCGTCCTTCTCCATGCGTTTGAGGGCGAAGGTGATGCCGAACACCCGCGCGAGGAAGGTGTACCACCGCACGCGGCGCATGTCCGCCTTTGGTTCCTCGCCGGTGTACTTTTTCCACACCTCCGCGTGGGCCTTTTCCTCCGCGGCGATGTTCAGGAGCACCTTTTTGTTGTTCTCGTCCTTGATCCATTTGGCGATGCGGGTGTAGGTGAGATGCTCGGTGATCTCGCTCCGCTGCATCCGCAAAAGGGCCGCCATTGCCTCCTTTGAAATGTTTACAGTTTCCATAAAACCACCTTGATTCCGTTGTATTGCGCGCGCAGCGCCTTTCTAGTATAGCACTTTTTTCAGAAAAATGGTAAACTTCACCGTTTTCGCCCCAAATCAACCAACGGTTCCCATGACAGGGCGGAGTTTCTATGTTATAATCCTTTTCTGACAATTTGCATTTTGGAACGCCCGGCGGGGGGAAAACCTTCGCGAAAGGAGGCAAAACGGATTGCCTGAAGATGTGAAGCCCAGAAAAACCAAGGGGCTCAGGGTGCTGACGCGCTTCATGCCCGGCCACTGGCGCTTTTTTATCGGCGCCACGGTGGTTTCCGCCCTGTCCATCCTGCTCAACTTCCTGATGCCCCAGGTGGTGCGCGTCACCGTGGACTCCATCATCGGGGACGCGCCCTTTGAACTGCCCGCTTTTGTCATCCGCCTTATCGAAAACATCGGCGGCAGGGAGTACCTGCGCGCCAACATCTGGATCAGCGCGCTGCTGGCGGTGGGGTTTTCCGTGCTGTCCTGCGCGTGCACGTATCTGTACCGCCTGTTCGTCGCCAAGGGCAGCGAAGGGGTGATCCGCTCCATGCGCAACACCCTGTACCGCCACATCCAGCACCTGCCCTACAAGTGGCACGTGTCCAGCCAGACGGGGGACATCATCCAGCGCTGCACCTCGGACGTGGACGTGGTGCGCAACTTCCTCGCCTCCCAGCTGACGGAGCTGTTCCGCACGGTGATTCTGGTGGTGTTCGCGCTGTCCTTCATGGTTTCCATGGACCTCACCCTCACCGCCGTCACCGCCGCCTTCATTCCCTTCATCGTGCTGACCACGTCGCTGTTTTACGGCACCATCGCCAGGCGCTTCAAAACCGCGGACGAGGCGGAGGGCGAGCTTTCCGCCTGCGTGCAGGAGAATTTGACGGGGGTGCGCGTGGTGCGCGCCTTTGGCCAGGAGGCCGCGGAAATCGAGCGGTTTGAGCAGAAGAACAGCCGCTTTACCGACCTTTGGATCAGGCTTGGGAAAACCATGAGCATTTACTGGAGCACCGGCGGCATCGCCACCGGGCTGATGGAGCTTGTGGTGGTGGCGCTGGGCTCGTGGTTCGCCGTGTCCGGAAGGCTTTTGCTGGGCGAGTATCTGGTGTTTTTGTACTACGCCTCCATGATCGCCTGGCCGGTCAGGGCCTTCGGGCGCATTTTGGGCGAGCTTTCGAAGATGGGCGTGTCTTTGGACCGCCTGGGTGAGATCCTCGACGATCCGGAGGAAGTGGATGACCCCAACGGCCTGACGCCCGACATGACCGGCGACATCGCCTTCGAGGACGTGTCCTTCGCCTACGAGGGCGGCGGGGACGTGCTCTCCCACCTGTCCTTCACCATCCCGGGGGGCAGCACCTTTGGCGTGCTGGGCAGCACGGGCAGCGGCAAGAGCACGCTGACCTACCTTCTCACCCGCCTTTACGACCTCGCCCCCGGCTGCGGCAAAATCACCATCGGCGGGGTGGACATTCGGGACATGCGCCTTTCCCACGTGCGCAAAAACGTGGGCCTGGTGCTGCAGGAGCCCTTTTTGTTCTCCCGCACCATCGCCGAGAACATCGCATCCCTGAACCCCGGCGCTTCCCTTTCGGAAATCCGCGAGGCCGCCCGCATCGCCGCGCTGGACGACACCGTCATGGGCTTTGAAAAGGGATACGACACCATCGTGGGCGAGCGGGGCGTGACGCTTTCCGGCGGGCAGCGGCAGCGCGTGGCCATCGCCCGCATGCTGATGCAGAAGACCCCCATCATGATTTTCGACGATTCCCTCTCCGCCGTGGACGCCCTGACCGACCAGAAGATCCGCGCGGCGCTGGCGGCCCGCAAGGGCAAGGCCACCACCATCATCATTTCCCACCGGATTGCCACGCTGATGCACGCGGACCGCATCCTCGTGCTGAAAAACGGCGAGCTGGCGGAAATCGGCACCCACGAGGAGCTTTTGCAGAAGAACGGGCTTTACAGGCGGGTGTACGACCTGCAGGGCGGCGCGGAGCGCGCTTCGTCCGCCAACTGACCGAAGGGAGGCGATTCGACCTTGTCCGGTTTTGACGAGCAAACTTACGACAAGCCGTTTGACATCAGAATCTGGCTCAAAATCGGGCCGTTTCTGAAAAAATACGCCTGGAGGCTGGTGGCCATCTGCCTGACCATGAGCATCACCGCCCTGGTCGACATTCTGATCCCGGTCTATCAGAAGGAGGCCATCTCCCGCTTTATCCTGCCGAAGACCACCGAGGGGCTGCCGGTGTACGCCCTGGTTTACGTCGGCATCATCCTGTTCCAGGCGCTGACCACCGTGGTGTTCACCCGGCTCGCCATGGCCTGCGAGATGCGCATCGGCAGGGACATCCGAAGCGCCCTGTTCCGGCATCTGCAGGAACTCTCCTTCTCGTATTACAACGTCACGCCGGTGGGCTACCTCCTCGCCCGCGTGATGAACGACGTCAACAAGATCGCGTCCCAGATGTCCTGGGGCGTGGTGGACATCTTCTGGTCGCTGTTCTACGTGGTGGGCGTGTTCGTCACCATGCTGATCGTGGATTTCAAGCTCGGCCTGATGCTGATGCTTTTGGTGCCCGTCATCGCCGTGGCGACGGTGTATTTCCAAAAGCGCATCCTCGCCGCCAACCGCGAGGTGCGCCGCCAGAACTCTTTGATGACCGGCGCCTACAACGAGGGCATCTCCGGCGCCCGCACGGCGAAGACATTGAGCGTGGAGGACAAGAGCAGCGACGCCTTTGCGGAGATCACCGGCAAGATGTACGGCTACTCCGTCAAGGCGGCGATGCTCAACGCCGTGTTCGTGCCCGTGGTGGTGTTCTGCAGCAGCATCGCGGTGGCGGTGGTGCTGTACTACGGCGGCAATCTCACCCTGAAGGGGCTGATGGACTTCGCCACCTTCTCGCTGTTCATCACCTACGCGGTGTCCATCTTCGAGCCCATCCAGCAGTTCGCCCGCATCATCGCGGACTTCATCTCCCTGCAGGCGAGCATCGAGCGCGTGACCGACCTTCTGGAAAAGGAGCCGGACATCCAGGATTCGCCGGAGGTCATCGAAAAGTACGGCGACTCCTTCCACCCCAAAAAGGAGAACTGGGAGCCCATCAAAGGCGACATCGAGTTTGACCACGTGACCTTCCGCTACCCCGACGGCACCGAAAACGTGCTGGAGGATTTCTGCCTGAAGGTGCCCGCCGGCACCACCGTCGCCATCGTGGGCGAGACGGGGGCGGGAAAATCCACCATCGTCAACCTCGCCTGCCGGTTCTTCGAGCCCACGTCCGGCAGAATCCTCATCGACGGAAAGGACTACCGCGAGCGCAGCATGCTTTGGCTGCACAGCAATCTGGGGTACGTTTTGCAAAACCCCCATTTGTTCTCCGGCACCATACGGGACAACATCCGCTACGGCAGGCCGGACGCCACCGACGAGGAGGTGGAGGCCGCCGCAAAACTCGTCTCCGCCGACCGCGTGGTGGCCAGACTCGACAAGGGCTACGACTCCGACGTGGGCGAAGGGGGCGACAAGCTCTCCACCGGCGAAAAGCAGCTGATCTCCTTCGCGCGGGCGGTGCTGAACTCGCCTCCCATCTTCGTATTGGACGAGGCCACCAGCTCCATCGACACCGAGACCGAGCAGCTCATCCAGCAGGCCATCACAAAGCTTTTGGAGGGCAGAACCTCCTTTGTGGTCGCCCACAGGCTGTCCACCATCCGCCACGCGGACGTGATATTGGTGGTGGAGGACGGCAAGATCGTGGAGCGCGGCACCCACGACGAGCTCATGGAAAAGCGGGGCGCGTACTTCGAGCTGTATACCCGCCAGTTCATGGAGGAACTGGAAAAGCACTCCTGGCAGGCCTGAATGCGCTTTGGGCGGAGGAACCCCCTCCGCCCTTTTGCCGCGTTGGGCGGGGCGTCTGCCGCGGCGCGGCAGAGCGTATAATTATGCAAAAGAGTTTTCAAAAAGTCTTTCGCCGTCTGCATTCGGGCGGATTTCGCTCCTGCGGCGGGAGCTGTCCATTAAATTAACCAGTAGGGACGCGAAAAGGTCTATCCAAAAGGTTTTGCATGTTGTATAATCTTCCTACAACGTCCTTTTGTGACCAGCGTCTCCCTGAAGGAGGGTATATCCGTGTCTTCACACGCCAAGCAGTACCGGGTTCAGATGTTAGGCGGATTTTCCATCAGCTGCGGGGATGACTGCCTTTCCGACTCAGCCGGCAGGATGCAGCAGGTCTGGAATCTGATCGAGTATTTGATCGTGTACCGTCACAAGGTCATCCCCCAGAGCCAGCTCATCGAAATGCTTTGGCCGGACGATTCCAGCGAAAACCCGGCGAACGCGTTGAAGAATCTCGCGTACCGGGCAAGGACCCTGCTGAGCAAGGCCCTGCCCAACGAGAAGGAGCCCTTCATCCTGTTCCGCAGGAATTCCTACGCCTGGAACGAAGCCCTTCCCTGCGAGGTGGACATCGAGATCCTCGAGTCCTCCTGGCGCGCGGCCAACGCCGCCCTTTCGGATGCGGACAAGCTGGAGGGCTACCTGAACGCGGTGCGGGTGTACAAGGGCGAGTTTTTGCCCAAGTCCCAGGCGGAAGAGTGGACGATCTCGCTGCGCACCTACTACTCCTCGATTTACATCGACTGCGTCACCCGCGCCTTTGACCTTTTGCTGCAGGCCGGGCGGGCCTCGGAGGCCGTGGAGATGTGCGAGCGGGCGGTCACGCTGGAGAAGTTCACCGAAAAGATGCACGAGCTGCTGATCAGGGCTTACATGGCCGCGGGGGACCACGCCTCGGCGCTGAAGCACTACTATTACGTGACCGACCTGTTCTACAAGGAGCTGGGCGTGAAGGTCTCCAGCCAGATCACGGGGCTTTACAACGAGATCACCAAGTCCATCAGCAGCATCGAGGCCGACCTTGAGATGATCGAGGAACAGCTCCACGAGGTGGAGGCCACCCCCGGCGCCTACTACTGCCCGTACGAGATCTTCAAGAACATCTACCGCATCCAGTCCCGCTTCATGCTGCGCTCCGGGCAGAGCTTCATGGTGGCGCTCATCACCGTGTCGGACAAGGACGGCAACCCGCCCGCCACCGCGGTGGTCACCGAAGCCATGGAGGAGCTGAAGAACACCCTCGTCTCCTGCCTTAGAAAGAGCGACATCGTCTCCCGCTTCTCCCCCACCCAGTACGTGCTGCTGCTGGGCGCGCTGACCTACGAGAACGGCCAGATGGTCATGACCCGCATCTTCGAGCGCTTCAAGAAGCGCTCCACCGCCTTCGGCATCGCCCTGCACTACAACCTGCTGCCCGTCAAGCCGGTGATGTGACCGTACACGCCGCAGCACATGGCATCCTGCCGCGCCGGCCTTCCGGCGCTTTTTGTCGCCTTCGTTCAAGGTTTTCGACGCAATTCGGCATAATTGCGCGCCCGGTTTCACAAATGTGCCCCAACTCCCATTATTTGTGACCGTTTTGTTACTGCTATCTGGCATACTGTCCTCAATCCTTTGATACGAGGTGCGCGGACTGTGCAATATCTCAGTGCCGAGAGATATCAGAACAACGCCAACCTGGCGCGGCTGGTCATCTGTGTGGACGAAATCGACGGCATCAACGCCAAAGGCCGGCTTTATTCCGCCTATCTTCAGTGCGAGCGCCCCTTTTCCTGTTTTGAGGACATCATCCACCTGAGCGAACTGATCTTTGACCTGACCTCGTTTCCCCAGTCCACCTTCGGGAAGCGGTACTTCCGCAACCCCTCCAAAAAACATCGAATCAAGCGAGAAGAGATCATGAAAAACCTTCAGATCATCGACGAGAAGCAGCTCAAGAACGGCGCAAAGGGTACCTTTGTGGTGCGCGTGCTGTTCCGCCAGAACGCCACCTGGCAGGGCACCGTCAGCTGGGTGGAAGGCAACAAGACCCAGAGTTTCCGCAGCATGCTGGAACTCATCCACCTGCTGGAGGACGCGCTGGGCACGGAGGACGTCACCTGGAGCACCGAAGAAGCGGCATCGAACCAGCCCTGAGGCGCATCGCCCGCCCGGGGCTTTTTTTATTGCCGCCGGCTGCCCGCTGTTTGAATGGTTTTCCCCGATTGCGTCAAAACGGTGAATTCCGGGTCACAGAAAGCTGCGAATATCTGTCAAAATCTTGCACGCGTCCCATTCAATGCTATAATGAATACCACAAACCACGTTTCACGCAAGATGAACTGGCGCTTTTCCAGCGCCGCACGCCTGCCCAAAGAGGAAAACCATGAAAACAGCCGCCTTATTCCGCCGCATCTGCGCGCTGCTCGCCGCAGCGATGCTCTGCGCCCTGCCCCTGACCGCCCTTGCCGCGGGGAGCGACAGGGTGAAGGTGGACGCGTCCCGCGCCGGGGACGGGTATCTGCTCATCAACCACGTGGGCAAGTCCCCCAAAAGGCTCAAGGTGCGCATCACCTTCGGCAGCGAAGTTTACAACTACGACCTCAACAGCTCCGGCAAGGCTGAGGCCTTCCCTCTGCAGCTGGGGGACGGGACCTACAAGGTGGGGGTCTTCCAGCAGGTGTCTGGCAACACGTATTCGCTGCTGCATTCCGAGTCGGTGGAGGTCAAGCTGAACAGCGACAAGGCGCCCTTTTTGCACCCCAACCAGCGGGTGAACTATTCCGACTCCACCAAGGTGGTGCGGATGGCGAAAAAGCTGGTCAAGGACAAGAAGACCGACGTCGAGATGATTGACGCCATTTACGCCTACGTCATCGAGAACTACCAGTACGACTACGACAAGGCCAAGGACGCCATCTCCGGCAAGCTGGTGGGGTATTTGCCCGATCTGGACGAACTCTACGAGACCAAAAAGGGCATCTGCTACGACTACGCCTCCATGCTGGCGGCAATGCTCCGCGCCGTGGGCATTCCCGCCAAGCTGGTGATGGGCTACGTGGCGCCCAACAACGTGTACCACGCCTGGAACGAGGTCTACATCGAGGGCGAGGGCTGGGTGGTCAAGCAGGTGCACTTCGCCGGCGAGGAGTGGAAGCTCATGGACCCCACCTTCGCCTCCGCCGCCAACAACAGCGCCAAGATCAACCGCTTCATCGGCGACGGCAGCAACTATTCCACCAAGTACTTCTACTGATTTCCTTCCCGCAAATCAGGATCACCGGCGCCGTAAAGGCAGCGCGCTTTGCGCCGCCTTTTTTGGGCGCCGCGCCGCGAAACGGAGGTCACAATGTGTAAGAGCAGGCAGAAATCCGCAGAGGAACTCGCCCTTTTCTGCACCCAGTGCGCCCTGGTGCTGCGTTCCGGCATGCTGCTCTCCGAGGGGCTTTCCGCCGCAGCGGAGGAAAGCGGGGATGAAAACCTGCGCGAGCTTTCTGCGCATCTCGCTTCGGGCGGCACGCTGGAGGAAGCGCTGCGGCAGTCGGAGGCCTACCCGCCCTACATGGTGACCCTCACCGGCATCGGGGAGCGAACGGGAAGCCTCGAGGAGGTCATGGACGCCCTTTCCCGTTACTTTGCGCGGGAGCAGAACATCCGCCGCCAGTTGAACAGCACGCTGTTCCACCCGCTTTTGCTGGCCTTTGTGATGCTCTGCGTGGTGGCGGCGCTGCTGTTGCGGGTGCTGCCGGTGTTTTCGGAGGTGTACGCCCAGCTGGGCGGCGCCTCCGGGCTGACCGCCGGCGTGCTGTCCTTCGGCAGGACGGCGGGCATCGCCTGCCTGGTGCTGACGGGGCTGCTCGCCGCAGCGGGCATCTATGCCTATGTTTCCACCCGCACCGCCGCGGGGTACGCGCGGCTGACGGGGGCGCTCTCCCGCCTGCCCTTCGTGCGCCGCGTGGCGGACAAAGTCTCCTCCGGCCGGGTGGCGTACGCGCTGTCGCTGCTGCTCTCCAGCGGGTACGACATCGACGACGCCGTCCAGCTGCTGCCCGGGCTGGTCACCCAGCCCGCGGCGGCGCGCAAAATCCGCCGCCTTTCCGAGCGGATGCGGGCCGGGGAGGGCTTTTCCTCCGCCGCGAAGGAGAGCGGGCTGTTTTCCGGCATGTACGCCCGGCTGGTGAGCCTGGGCGCGCAGTCCGGCTCGCTGGACGAGGTGATGGCGCGGCTTTCCGTGCTGTACGACGCCGAAATCGAGGAGGGGCTTTCCAGCATCCTCGGGGCGGTGGAGCCGGTCATCGTGGCGGTACTGTCCGCCATCATCGGCGTGGTGCTGCTGTCCGTCATGCTGCCCTTGCTTGAGATCCTTTCCGCCTTCTGAGGAGGCGCGCCATGAAAAAGAGCGTTTCCCTGCCCGCGAGGGCGCTTTTTGCAGCCGCGCTGCTCCTGCTGGCGCTGCTTTTCGGCGCCTTTGGCATTGAAAAGCGCGCGGACGAGCGGGGCGCCGCCGCCATCCGCCAGGCGGTGCTGCGCGCGGCGGTGAACTGCTACGCCATCGAGGGGGCGTACCCCGAAAACCTGGACTACCTGAAAAAGCACTACGGCCTGCGGTACGACGAGCGGCGGTACCTCGTCTCCTACGACGCCTTTTCCCAGAACCTGCTGCCCGACGTGTTCGTCTTCCCACGGGGAGGTGCGTCCCCATGACGGCCGGGCGCGGAACATCGCTGTCCCGCATCGCCACGCTGGTGCTGCTGCTCGCCTTCGCTCTTTGTGCCCTTTTGACGGCGGCGTTCGGCGTGCGCATGTACCGCTCGGTCAGCGGCGCCGCCGACGCGAACTACGCCCTTCGCGCGAGCATCTCCTACGTTTTTGGCAAGATCCGCGCGCTGGACGCCGCGGGGTTTTTGTCCGCGGAGCGGCACGGCGGTCTGGACGTGCTGGTGCTGTCCGAAACCATCGAGGGAGAGCTCTACAAGACCTATATTTACGTATACAACGGGCAGCTCTGCGAGCTGTTCACCGACGAGTATTTTGCCTTCGACCCGGAGGCGGGCACGCCGCTGGTGGAGCTTTCCCGCTTTTCCTTCGAGCTGGAGGAAAACGCCCTTTTGATGACCGCCACCGCCAAAAGCGGCGAGACCCGCTCCGCCCGGACGATGTTCCGCGCGGCGAAGGGGGTGACGCCATGAGCGCCAAAGGCAGGCGGCTGGAGTCCGCGCCCTTTTTGCTGGAACTGTGCATCGCCATACTGGTGTTTTCGCTGGCGATGGGCGTCATTTTGCGCCTTTCCGCCGCGGCGCGGCAGAAAAGCGACGACGCCTCCGCCCTTTCCGCCGCGGCGATGGCCGCCTCCACGGCGGCGGACTACCTGCGCGCCGGCGACGAGGCGGGGTTCTGCGCGGCCTTTTCGGCGGAACGGACGGAAGGCGGCTTTTTCGCCCGGGGCGTCCTCTGCGAGGGCGAAAAGGCGGAGCGGGGCTTTGCGCTTTCCGTCGTAAAGCGCAATAGCGGCCTTTTGACCACCTATTCCATCGAGCTGAAGGATGAGAACGGGCAGGCGCTCATCTCCCTTGTTGCGGCGCATGTGGAGGGAGGCGGCGCACCATGAAAAAGCAGGCCCCAAATCAGCGCCCCCTTGCCTTTTCGGTGACGGCGGGCGCGCCCTCCGTGCTGGTGGTGCTCATCTGCCTCTGCCTGACGGCACTGAGCGTGCTCTCCCTCATCGCCGCCGGAAACGAGTTCATCCTCGCCAGCCGCACCGTGACTGAGACCGAGCGGTACTACCAGGCGGACGCCGAGGCCTCGGCGATTCTGGCAGGCATTCTGGAGGAATACCGCCGGACGGGAACGGTTCCTTCCATCGAGGGCGTCACATTCGCGCGCCCGGAAGGGCAGATTGCCGCAAACGGCGAGGAAAGCCCCGCATTTTTGGCGGAATTTGACGTGCCCTGCGGCGAAAATTCGACGCTTCGCTGTTCGGCGGTGGTGTATCCTGACGGAAGATGTGATATACTTTGCTGGAAAAAGGTCTTTTCCGCGGAACAGACCTTCTTTGACGATTCCATGAACATTTGGAGCGGCGAATGACGTCTGGAAAGGATGAGCCCATGACCGCTTTGGAAAGCAAGGCCATGCTGGTGGAGCTGCTGAAAAAGGCGGTGGACCTCGGCGTTTCGGATATTTTCCTCATCGCGGGCTTTCCCGTGGCGTTCAAGATTTCCGGCGCCATCGTGCCCCAGAGCGGCAGAAAGCTCACCCCCGAGGACACGGAATCGCTGGTCTTCGGGCTTTACGAGCTTTCCGGCGCCCGCTCCGCCGAGCGCTTCCGCGCCACCGGGGACGACGACTTTTCCTTCTCCCTGCCCGGCGTGGGGCGGTTCCGCGTCTCGGCGTACATGCAGCGCAACTCCTGCGCCACCGTCATCCGCGCCGTCGCCTTCAATCTGCCCGACCCCGCCACGCTGAACATCCCCGAAACGGTGATGGAATTCGCCTCGCTGCAGAAGGGGCTGGTGCTGGTCACGGGGCCGGCGGGCAGCGGCAAGTCCACCACGCTGTCCTGCCTGATCGACAGGATGAACCACACCTACCCCTATCACATCATCACCATCGAGGATCCCATCGAGTTCCTGTACCGCAACGACCGCTGCGTCATCAGCCAGCGGGAGGTCTCCCACGACACCGAGAGCTTCGAAAAGGCCCTGCGGTACGCGCTGCGGCAGTCGCCCAACGTCATACTGGTGGGTGAGATGCGCGACCTTGAGACCATCTCCATCGCCATGACCGCGGCGGAGACGGGGCAGCTGATCCTTTCCACCCTGCACACCATCGGCGCCGCCAAGAGCATCGACCGCATCATCGACGTGTTTCCGGACAGCCGCCAGCAGCAGATCCGCGTGCAGCTTTCCATGGCGCTGCAGGCGGTCATCAGCCAGCAGCTGGTGCCCGCCATCGGCGGCGGGCTGATACCGGCCTTTGAGATCATGGTGGCCACCCCGGCGATCCGCTCGATGATCCGGGAAAACAAGGTTCACCAGATCCACAACGCCATCGCCACCGGCGCTTCAAGCGGCATGGTCACCATGGACAACAGCCTCGTCGCGCTGTATAAAGCCGGCCGCATTGCCGCCGAAACCGCCATCGAGCACGCCGTGGACCCGGAGGGCGTCCGCGCCAGGCTGCATCGGTAGAACTCCTTTTGGCGCATTCGCGGGCATGCGCCGCGCTTTGCCGTGCCCGCAGCATTTTTTTATCTGGAGTTTAACGCCATGAAAACCTGCTTCATTCTGAACCCCGTCGCCGGAAAAGGCCGTTCCCTGCGCGCCCTTGCCGGGGCGCGAGCCGTACTGGACGCTGCGAACGCGCCGTATGAAGTCTTCGAGAGCCGCTACCCCGGCCACGCGGTGGAACTCGCCAAGGACGCCGCCCGGCAGGGGTTTGAGCTGGTGGCCTCGGTGGGCGGGGACGGCACGGTGTGCGAAGTCGCCCAGGGGCTGTTCCAAACCAGCGCGGTGATGGGCATCGTGCCCGGCGGCACGGGCAACGACTACCGCCGCTGCCTGAACATCCCCAAGGACCCCGGCGATGCCGCAAAGGTGCTGCTTTCCGGAAAGGCGCGTACCGTGGACTGCATGCAGGTGGACGAGTTCGTGGGGCTGAACATCTCCACCGTGGGGTTTGACAGCGAGGTCGTCCGCCACGCCCAGCGCTTCGCGCGCTTCGGGGGGCTGAGCTACCTGCTCTCGGTGCTGTACACCGTCCCCCGCTACGCCTCGCCGGATTTGCGCGTGTTCATCGACGGAAAGCTCTCCTTCACCGGCCCCCGCTTTCTGGTGGCCGCGGGCAACGGCACCCACTACGGCGGCGGCATGCGGGTGCTGCCCGACTCCGACCCCGAAGACGGGCTGCTGGACATTCTCATCCTGGACTCTGTGCGGCTGCCGCGGGACTATTTCTCCCTGCTGCCGCGCATCATCAAGGGGACGTACAAAAAGCTTTCCCGCAGCGAGATCCACACCCTGCGCGCCCGCTCCATCGTCATCGAGAGCGGCACGCCCCTCACCCTCAATCTGGACGGCACGCTGTTCGACGGCAGGCGCCGGGTTTCCATGGAGGTCATCCCCGCCTCGCTGCGCGTCATGGCGGCAAAATAGCTTTTTTCAGCCGAAGCGCGCCGCAAGGCGGCCAAAATCGGGCAAAATGCCCGCAACGCCCCCAGACGCGGGCTTTGCGGGCTTTTCAGTACCGGCTTAAAATGGTATACTACGTTATTATGAATTTTGGTTGTTTTGAGGTGTTCTGATGGATTTTCGGACCGAAATCGCCGCTGCGCTCGCCGCGTCGGCCAATATACCGGCTGGCGAACTTTCCGCCATGCTGGAAACCCCGCCAAACCCGGAGATGGGGGACTACGCCCTGCCCTGCTTCAAGCTGGCCAGGTCGATGCGCCAGGCGCCGCCGGCCATCGCCGAGCGGCTGAAGCGCGAAACGGCTTTCCCCCCGTTCGTCGCCAGGGTGGAGGCCGTCGGCGGGTATCTCAACTTCTTCATCGACAAGGCGGTGTTCGTCCGGGAAGCCCTGGTTCCGGTGCTCACCCTGGGCGCGGCGTTTGGCTCGTCCGACGAGGGGCGGGGGCGCGCGGTCTGCATCGACTATTCCTCGATCAACATCGCGAAGCCCTTCCACATCGGGCATCTGAGCTCCACCGTCATCGGCCACGCGCTGTACAACATCTACAACTTCCTGGGCTACAGGGCCATCGGCATCAACCACCTGGGCGACTGGGGCACCCAGTTCGGAAAGCTCATCGTCGCTTTCCGCCGCTGGGGCGACAAAGAGGAAATCGAGCGCGGCGGCGTGCGCGCCATGCTGGAGATTTACGCCCGCTTCCACGAGGAAGCCGAGAAGGACGACTCTTTGAACGACGAGGCCCGCGCCGCCTTCAAGGCGATTGAGAACGGCGAACCGGAGGCTCTGGCGCTGTTTGACTGGTTCCGGGCGCTGACGCTGAAGGAGGTCCAGAGGGTTTACGACCTGCTGGGCGTGAAGTTCGACTCTTACGCCGGCGAGAGCTTTTACAACGACAAGATGCAGCCCGTGGTGGACGAGCTGCGCAGCAAGGGCCTTCTGGAGTTGGACGAAGGCGCCAGCGTCGTGCGCTTCCCCGAAGAGGAAAACATGCCCCCCTGCCTGATTCTCAGGAGCGACGGCGCCACGCTGTACGCCACCAGGGACATTGCCGCGGCGTTCTACCGCAAAAAGACCTACGACTTCGCCAAGTGCCTGTACGTGGTGGCGTACCAGCAGAACCTGCACTTTAAGCAGGTGTTCAAGGTCATCGAGATGATGGGCTACGAGTGGGCGAAGGACCTCGTGCACGTCGCTTTCGGCATGGTCTCCACCACCGACGGCACCCTCTCCACCCGAAAGGGCAAGGTGGTGTTTTTGGAGGACGTGCTCAGGGAGTCCATCGAGAAGACCCGCGCCATTATGAAGGACAAGTCCCCCGACCTGGAGAACATGGACGAAGTCGCCAAAGAGGTGGGCGTGGGCGCGCTTGTGTTTTCCACCCTGTCCTCGGCGCGCATCAAGGACATTGTGTTCGACTGGGACCGCGCGCTGAACTTCGAGGGCGAGACCGGCCCGTACTGCCAGTACACCCACGCGCGCTGCTGCTCCCTGCTCTCCCGCGCGGGCTATGACCCCGGCGCAGAGGTGGACTATTCCCTCATCACCGACCCGGAGTCCATCGAGGTGGCAAGGCTGCTGCACGGGTTCCCCGCCGTCGTCAAATCCGCCGGCGAAAAGTACGAGCCCTATCTCATCGCCCGCTTTGTGGTGGATTTGTGCCAGGCGTTCAACCGCTTCTACCTCGCCCACAGGATTTTGGGCGAACCCCGGGACGTGCAAAACGCCCGGCTGGCCCTTACCGCCTGCGCAAAACAGGTCATCGCCACGGGGCTTTACCTTCTCGGCATCGCGGCGCCCGAAAAAATGTAACCGCAAGGCAGATTCGCCCTGACTACCGATACGATTTCACGGAGGCTTATCATGCTGGACATCAAGCGTATTCGCAGCAATCCCGACGAGCTGAAGGCCGCGCTGGCCCTCCGGCACAAGACCGACATCGACGTGGACGCCCTTTTGGCGCTGGACGAGTCCCGCCGCGCCCTGATGGCGGAAGTGGAAGCCAAAAAGGCCAGGCGCAACGCCGATTCCGCCAAGGTTCCCCAGCTGAAGAAAGCCGGCGAGGACGTCTCCGCCCTGCTGGCCGAGATGAAGCGGCTTTCGGACGAGATCACCGCGCTTGATGCGCAGGTCGCCCAGAAGGAGGAGGAGCTCACCGCCTTTTTGCTCTCCATCCCGAACATCCCCTGCAAGGACGTCACCCCCGGCAAGGACGATTCCGCCAACGTGGAACTGCGCCGCTGGGGCGAGCCCCGCGCCTTCGACTTTGAGCCCAAGCCCCACTGGGACATCGGCACCGAGCTGAATTTGCTGGACTTTGACACCGGCGCCAAGGTCACCGGCGCGCGCTTCACCTTCTATCGCGGGCTGGGGGCGCGGCTGGAGCGCGCCGTCATCAACTTCTTCCTGGACACCCACACCAGCGAGTCCGGCTATGTGGAGGTGTTCCCGCCCTTCCTCGCCAACACCGCCTCCATGCGCGGCACGGGCCAGCTGCCCAAATTCGCGGAGGACATGTACCACGTGGAGGGCACCGACTTCTACCTGATCCCCACCGCCGAGGTGCCCGTCACCAACATGTACCGCGACCAGATCCTGGACGGCAAGGACCTTCCCATCAAGCACTGCGCCTACTCGGCGTGCTTCCGCGGCGAGGCCGGCGCCGCCGGCAGGGACACCCGCGGCATCATCCGCCAGCACCAGTTCAACAAGGTGGAGCTGGTGAAGTTCACCAAGCCCGAAGAATCCTACGCCGAGCTGGAGAGCCTGACCCGGAACGCCGAACTGGTGCTCCAAAAGCTTGGCCTGCCCTACCGCGTGGTGCGTCTGTGCGGCGGAGATCTGGGCTTCAGCTCCGCCATGACGTATGACATCGAGGTCTGGATGCCCAGCTATGGCCGTTACCTCGAGATCAGCTCCTGCTCGAACTTCGAGGACTTCCAGGCCCGCCGCGCCAACATCCGCTTCAGAAGGGACAAGACCGCAAAGCCCGAGCTCGTCCACACCCTGAACGGCTCCGGCGTGGCCGTGGGCCGCACCGTGGCCGCCATTCTGGAGAACTTCCAGCAATCGGACGGCAGCATCCTCATCCCCGAGGTGCTGTGGCCCTACATGGGCGGCGTGAAGGTCATAAAGTAAACTGGCCGCTCAAATCCCCGGGAAAACGCCTTCCCGGGGATTTTCGCGCCGAGTCGGGCGGGCGGCATTCCCCCTTCCGCCACACGAAACCCGTACAGGCCAAGGCGCCCCGTGAGCCGCAGGAGAAGGAGCCTGAACCCGCAAGTTGAGAAAAAACCGGAGGCCGAAACTGGTGACAAAGCTTCTTTTGCTGATATAATGAATGCAGAAGAAACTCAATCCACAGAAGAAACTCAACCTTCTATCGAAAGCGAGGTAAAGCAGCGTGGCGAAACTGAAGTCAGTGTTGACAGAGCAGCAGAGGTACGATCTGCCGTATCTGGGCCGTCTGGCGGAAGAATGGTGGAGGGAGTTCTGCAAACCGAGCTACAGGAATCTGGCGAAGAAGGGCCCGCAGGCGGTGCTGAAATTCTTCGAGAAACTGGGGATGAAGGCGACGCTGGAGATGGCGCAACTGATGCAGAGGGGAGTCGCGGAGGACGGGGCGCTGGAGATCGTGTCGGAGTATCTCTATCCGAGGGGGGAGGAGAACCTTCCGTAACGCCTGAACGAGACTGCTGAAAAAAGCAAAACCGAGCGTGGCATGGTCAAGTGACCTGAATACATCGCGCGCCGTGCGGAAAGATTCAGCCACATGGTGCACACAGCGTTGTCAGCCAACCCGACGTTGGGTGTTTGTAACGAAGGAGAGCTTCCTCAACACCATGATGCAGGCGGCATGGCTGAGCGTCATGCGCGCTTTTGCCGCCCGCGGCCTTCTCCTTTTGTGCCGCGTTTTCGCCGTGCCGTCCTTTTTCTTTCAGCGGCTGCCCGCGCGGACAGCGAAAAACCCGTCCGGTTTTCCGGACGGGTTTTTCGCGCCATGCATCAGTAGCCGAACTTGAAGTACAGCGTGCACTGCTTGAGGGCGAGGCTCTTGATCTCCACGCTCTTGGCGCCGGCGGAGGTGGCGTAGCTCTTGAGGGTGCTGGTGCCGTACTTGGAAGAGGAGTAGTCGTTCACCCAGAACTCCACGGACTTCTTCTTCGCCTTGACGGCATCCTGGATGATCTTCTTCGCCTCGGCCATGCTGGTGACCACGAGGCCGTTCTTCACGTAGTAGTTCTCATCCATGGAGGTGCACCTGGGCACGCTGTGGGAGATGGTCCAGGGCGTGTAGCGCTGCTCGACGATGGCGTCCGTCACCAGGAAGAAGTCGTGGCGCGGGGTGGGGTTGGTGTTGCCGATGGGGTCATCGGCGGTGGTGTCCACGCAGTACCACTTGCCGTTGATCTTGACCTTCACATAGGCGTGGGGCGCCTTGGTGGAGTCGTTGGTGGCGCGGACGATGATGTTCTCCAGGCCCGCGAGGGTGTACAGCAGGCCGGTGGCCTCGGCGTAGCCCTGGCAGCTGGCCTTGCCCTTGACGAGGGCGCCATAGGCGGTGTAGCCCACGTCGTCGCTGCTGTAGGAAACGTTCTCGCAGATGTAGTCGTGCAGAGCCAGGGCCTTCTCGTAGTCGGTCATGCCGCTCTTGATCACGGAGGACATGATGCTGTTGACCTTGTTGTAAAGCTCCTTGGCCTTGCTGTCGTTGATGGGCGTGCCGTCCTTATAATACTTCAGGACGAGGCCCGCCGCGGTGTAGGCAATGGTCGCGTACACGGTCTTGGAGGACGAGTCCACCGAGTAGGTGACGGTGGTGTCCAGCTTTGCGGCCTTCTTCTCCGCGTCGGAGAGCAGATAGCCGTAGATGACGTCCTTCTTCGCGTCGGGCAGGATGTTCTTGAGCGCCGGGCCGCTGGTGCTGCTCACCTTGAAGCTGAAGGAGCTGCTGAAGTTGGCCAGATGGAAATCCAGAAGCTCGGTCACCTGGGCCTTGGTGGTGTACACCGAGTAGTTGGGCTTGCTGACGCCGGAATAGAACTTCGGGCTGATGTTGGCGGAAGAGCCAGTGTCGCTGCCGCCGGAGGAGACGGCGGTCAGGCTGTTGAAGTTGCAGTAGCCGGTGACGGAGCCGTACTTGACCTGGGCCCAGCCGGAGGAGTACTTGGTCAGCAGCGTGACGGTCTCGCCCTTCTTGGCGGTGGCCAACAGCTTGGACGAACCGCTCCTGGACTGGTAGATCTTCATCGTGGTGGTTCTGACCTTGTAGGTGGAACCGGTGGTGGAAGAAGAGCTGCCGGAGGAGGAGCTGGACCCCAGGGTGATGTATTTCGCCATCACGTAGCCGGTCTTGTTGCTGGGGGTGGTCACCTTGTACCACTTCTCGCCGGACTTGGTGGTCTGGGCGGTGACGGTGACGACGTCGCCGTTCTTGAGCTTGTCAACGGAAGCTGCGGAGGTGCTGGCGGTCTTGCGGACGTTCAGGGTGCCGCTTTGCAGCGTGACGGTCCCTTTGGTGGCGGCGGCGGCTGCCGTGGGCAGCACGGCCACCAGGCTGAACGCCATCATCAGCGCCAGCAGCAGCGAGAGGGTCTTTTTCATGTGAGTAACTTCCTCCATTTTGATTTTCGCACGTTCCCATGTGTCGATAGTATTATAGCAAATACTGGGTTGAAAGCTATAACCGTATTAAGAAAAAAAGTTGAATAATCTGTAAATCCCGGCCGGGCGAGGAAACTCTTCCTGATTTTGAATGCCAAAAAGGGAAGGGCGCAAAGATTCCCTTCCCTTTTGCGTTTTGGGCGTTACGAGATGATGTCTCCCTGGTAGCTGATGAGGGAGGCGTCGTACATGCCCTCCAGCTGGGTCAGCTTGTCCACAAAGCCGGTCTCCTCGTTGCGAAGCCGCAGCTCCACCGTCATCTCCACGGAGCTGCCCCGCACCGTGCGGCTCTTGAGCTTGTGGGCGGGGAGCTTTGCCAGCATCGCCTTGACGTTGGGGGCGGCGGAAAGGTCAAAGTGCATCACCAACAGATACGGCAGCGCCGTGCGGAACTTGATGACGGAGAGCAGCACCATCAAAAGGCCAACCGCCAGCGACCCCACGACGCCCACCGCCCAGAACTTGGCGCCCATGCAGATGCCCACGGCGATGCCCCAGAACATGAACATCGTGTCCATGGCGTCCTTCACGGCGGTGCGGAAGCGGACGATGGACAGCGCGCCCACCATGCCCAAAGACAGCGTCAGATTGCTGGTGATCGGCAGGATGATCAGCGCCGTGATCATCGTGACCATCACCAGAGAAAGCCCGAAGTTTCGGGAATACATCACGCCGGAGAAGGTCTTCCTGTAAATGAAGAAGATGAAGAGCCCCAGCGCGCAGGACAGTGCCAGGGTGATGATGACGTTCGCGGGCGACAAAGTGCTGCCGGACAGGTCCGTCATCGAGGAAAGCACGTCTCGAATCGAAGTGGTGCCGTCGTTCATGAATAGCCTCCTGATTGGGTGATTGCTTTTATCCGGAATCTTGTGTGCACAAGCTTCACGTCGCCTCAAACTTGCGGCAGATGACGTATTTCGACGCGGCGGAGCGCAGCGCGTAATCCGTCTGGATCAGCCGAAGGTAATAGTCCGGCAGAAACTCGTTGAACTTGACCTCCAGAATCAGGTCGTAGGAGTCCAGCGCCGGAACGGTGGGAAGGTTCGGGTCGAACAGATCGGTGGAGAACACGCCGGTGCGCAGCTCGTCGTCGAAGGTGATGCGCACGTCCTGATACTGCGCCACGAAGGGCGTGCGCACGTAGTCCACGATGACGGAAGGCCGCAAAAACCTGCAGCTCATCTGGTAGTAGAGCTCACGGCAGATGGGCGCCTCGTGATAGAGAAGGTTCGTCCAGTAGCCGGCGCAGATCTCGTCGCAAAGGGCGCGATCGATCTTCGCGCCGTACTTTTTGATGTACGGCCCGCTCTTCTGCTTGCACTCGAGGAAGATCTCCCGGTCCGAGAAGTTGTAAATGCGGATGCGGAACTTCTTGCGCTCCTCCACGCCGTCCAGCTTGTCCCGCACGGCGGAGTCGACGGCGTCGTCGAAGTACAGGCTGCGGATGTGGTAGCTCCCGCCCCGCCTTCTGGCGTGCTCGTCCAGATCCATGGTCTGAAGCAGCCGCGTTTTCAGCTCGATGGCCGTGCCGCGGTTGATGAAGTACTTCTGCTCGTGCCGATAGGGCTTGTCGTTGCGTCCTGGCATGATGCCTCCTTTGCTCGCCGTCTCACTCCAGCTCCACGGCGTCCTTCTCGCCGAAGATTTCCCGCACCTGCGCGTTGGACAGGCCGAAGTAGTTCTGGATGTGGTCGATCATGTAGTTGCGGCGCTGGCGGGCGAAATTGCGCATGCCCTTGACGCAGGCCTTCCAGTTACCAAAGCCGCCGCCCTCCGGCCAGCGCTCGGCGTCGCCGCCGGGGCGGCCGACCTCGTCGTAAATGACGGAGGCGCACTCCTCGATCTTGGCGAGCACGTTTTCCGGCGTGTAGATGGTGTTCAAAAGCTCCGCCGCACGGCGGATGAACTTTTCCCGGAACTTTTTGTTCTGCATCAGCGAGCGGGTGAGCTGGGTGGAAAAGCCCTTGCCCACGCCGTGGCCCGCGGGGTCGGTGAACCTTTGCACAAAGTCCTTGTCCGGCCCGATGAAGGTCCAGCAGAAGTCGTAGTAAATCCAGCGCCACTTGCTCTTTTCGGGGTCCTCGCTGCGCTCGCGGAAGAACTTGATGTTGCCCGAGTCGGTGTTGGCGACGTACATCTCGCAGATCAGGTAGTCGATGTAATTGTCCACGTCGATTTTCGCCGCGAGCTGCTCGTAGTTCTCGTCTTTGGAAAAATCGGTCCTCGCGCACCAGTCGATGAGCTCCTTGTAGGCCTTGTTGTCCCCCTCGAGGGCGGTGCCGTTGCCCACCAGAAGGTCGATGTTGTCCGCGTCCACCTCCGGATAGTGGGCGGCGATGAAGTCCTTGTTGACCTTTTCGCGGATGTTGTAAATCCCGAAGTACTCGCCGTTGACGTACAGCACCGCCTGCCGGTACGCCTGCACCTCAAGGTGGGTGGCGCCGTCCACCAGGCCGGTGGAGACGATGTCCTTGATCTTGGTGACGGTGGAATCCTGCCCGCCGGCGCGCAGCACGAGGGAGGTGTAGCTCTGAATGTCCCTGTTTTCAAAAATGGGGTAGTCGAAGCTGTCCGCGCCGTAGCGGTCCCGGCACATCAGCGCGAAGCCCTTCTGCTCCCGAAGGCGGGAAAACGCGCCGAAGATGCGGATGGCCACCTGCTGGCTGACCTGCCGGTTGCCGGAACCGTCAAAGATCTCCACGTTGCACTCCCGCTCCCACTCCTTCTGGAAGTTGGCGCTGCGGTAGTGGGGCGGGTCCCCCGGGTTGGGGCCGAGCACGTAGATGCCCTTTTGCTCGTCGAACAGGTCTTTGGGGTCCATGGTGACGAACACCACCGAAAGCACGTCGCTGTGCGGGCTGTCGATGAGGTAGCTCGCCGTCACCGGCGGGCTGGGGAGGTACCCCTCCTTGTATGCCACCGCCCGGACGGAGGTGGTCTTTTCAATGGCGAAGGGCTCGGTGTAGCGCCTGCTGGACGTGGTGGGAATGGTGCCGTCGGTGGTGTAGTACACCGTGGTGCCTTCGGGCACCTGGATGCCCACCGTCTGCCGCCCGTAATAAAAGCCCGCCGCAAGTTCAAACTCCGGCTGGGGGGCGTAGCCGAGCTTCCCCTCGCCGTTGGCCCCGCCGGGGGTGGGCCTGTCGAAGTAGGCGATTTTGCCCGTGGCGTCTTTGCCGCAGGTGATGCCGCCCCGCAGGTTCGCGATGTTCAGCTTGTCCACAATGGTGCCGTCCGGCTTTGCGAGGCACACCACCTCGCCGCTGACGGCGTCCAGCTTGAAGGAGGTATGCAGATAGGTCATTCTGGCTTCCGCGGGGTTCTGAATGTTCAGCCCCGACGCCATGACCAGCAAATACTCCCCCGGCGCGATGGACGCGCCTTCCGGGAAGGTCCATTTCAGGGGGTTCTTGGTGCTGTCCGACAGGCCCCAGCCCGAAAGGTCCACCGTTTCGGACGTGGCGTTGTAAAGCTCGATCCAGTCGTAATAGGTGTTGCCCTCGACGAAGGTCTCGTCCTTGGCCGCCATCACCTCGGAAATCAGAAGACCGCCGCCATTTGTGGCGGCGGCCTCCTGCCGGGCGAAGGCCGCGTAGCCTTCGTCCGTGTTCTCATAGCCGGGAGTGGGCCTTGCCGTCGCCTTCCAGGAACCGTCCGGCTGTCTGGCGTAGGAGGCGTCCGTGGGGATTCCCGAATAGTCCACGGCGTCGATGATCCTCCCCGAAGCGTCGGACAGCACCACGCTCTCCGCGAAGCTGTTCAGCCCGAAGGTGGCGTGCAGCTCGTCCGGGTATTCGCCGGTCACGTCCACAAAGCCGTCGCACCAGACGATCAGCCTTTCCCCGGCGGCAATTTTCGTGCCCTTGGGGAAGGTCCATTTCAAAGGCTTTTCCCTGTCGTCCGACAAGCCGAAGCCGGAAAGGTCGATCTCCCTGTCCGTGGGGTTGTAGATCTCCACCCAGTCCGAAAACTCCCCGGCCCGGGTTTTGGCGGTGGTCTTGTTCGAGGGCTGGAACTCGGCGATGATCAGGCCGATGGAACTCGCGTCCATGGAGGCGACGTACGCCGCGCGGCCCTGTTCGTCGTTGGAAAAGCCGGGGGTGGGCTCGGCGAAGTCCAGCCAGTCGGAATAGTCCAGCGGGTTTCTTCCGATGGAATGGCCCTCCGACACCATGGGAAGGGGGAGCTTATCCACCGCTTTGCCGGTGGCATCCGACAGCACCACAGTGTCCTCCCCCGCCTTGAGCTTGAAGCTCGCGTGCAGTTCGCCGGCAGGGTCCGTCAGGTTCAGGTCCGAACAGAAGACGAGAAGGTACCCCTTTGCGGGAACGACGGTGCCCTCGCCGAAGGTCCATTTGGCGGCGACGTTGGACTCGTCCGACAGGCCCCAGCCGGAAATGTTCACGTCCGCGTCCGTGGGGTTGTGAAGCTCGACCCAGTCGTAAAACCCGCCGTCCTTCGCGGGAACGACGCCGGGGTTGCTCGCCATGACCTCGTTGATCAGGACGGTTCCCGCATGGCTGGAATCGAAAGACTGCGTTCCGGTTTCGCTGTTTCCCCCGCCCGCGACATTGCCCCCCAAAACCAGGTACAGAACAATCGCGCCGGTCAGCAAAACCGCCAGCAGAAGCAGCACGGATTTGTTTCTCAATTGTGGGCCTCCGCTCGTTATTTGACTTTTGCATTATACCATTCCCGTCCCGCTTTTTCTATACGCTGCGGCGATTTCTCATCCTGTTCACAGATTTGTCAAATCCGCACCGCATTTTTGGCGGCTTTTGAGCGGCGTTTTGCGGCATCCGGCGGCGGGGGCGGGCAAAGGCGTCAGGCGAAAAGCGGCTTTTGCCGGATCGAAACGGCGAATCGGGGGCAGGGGCCCGGCGCTTTTTTTGAAAACGCGCGGCACCCGCCGGGAAAACCGGCGGGTGCCTGTGCGAAAACTCTACTTTGCGGCCGCGGCGCAGGCCTTGATCATCAGGGTGACGCTGGTGGCGCCGGGGTCCTGATGGCCGATGGACCTTTCGCCGAGGTAGCTGGCGCGGCCCTTGGTGGCGATGATGGTCTTGGTGTACTCCACGCCCTCCTCGGCGGCCTTGACGGCCTCATCCCAGCTTCCGGTGGCCTTGAGGGCCTCGATGGCGGGCTCGAGGGCGTCCAGAATGGTCTTCTCGCCGCGCACGGCGTGGCCGCGCTGCTTGATGCCGGCGACGGCCTCGTCCAGCGCCGCGAGGAGCTCTTCGCGGGTCATCTCTTCCTTGCCGGCGAGCTTCATGCCCATCTTCATGAAGGCGGTGCCGTAAATCGGGCCGGAGGCGCCGCCCACGGTGGAGACCAATGTCATGCCCACGGTCTTCAAAATGGTGCCGATGTCCTTGTCCTCGGGGAGCTTCTGCAGCACGGTGGTGAACCCGCGGTGCAAATTGATGCCGTGGTCCCCGTCACCGATGGCCTGGTCCAGATCGGTGAGATACTGCCAGTCCTGGTCGATCCTGGCTGCGATGTCCTTAATGACGGCAATGACGGTTGCTTTCGTAATCATGCGGATACTTCCTGTTTCAATGGATTAGGGGCGGGCATTTCCCCGCCCCCGGAGTTACGATTAGCATCAGCAGCGGAAGGCGATGGTATCCGCCTTGGCGTCGAGGCCCTTCTTGAGCTCGTCGTCCAGCTCGAGCAGGGTGATGGAGCAGCCCTGCATCTCGATGGAGGTCATGAAGTTGCCGACGATGGTCTTATAGACCTTGATGCCCTTCTGGGTGAGCACGTCGTTCACGTGGTTGTTGACGATGTACAGCTCCATGACGGGGGTGCCGCCAAAGCCGTTGACCAGCACCGCCACTTCCTTGAACTCGCGGTCGGCGAGGATCTTCTCGAGCATCTCGTCCGCGATTTCGTTGGCGGTCTTGAGGGGCGCGCGATAGGTGCCGGGCTCGCCGTGGATGCCGATGCCCATCTCCATCTCGTCTTCCTTCAGCTCAAAGCCGGGCTTGCCGGCGGCGGGAACGGTGCAGGGCTGAATCGCCATGCCCATGGTGCGGACGTTGGCGATGACCTTCTCGGCGATGCGCTTGACTTCGGCGAGGTCTGCGCCCATTTCGGCGTAGGCGCCGGCGATCTTGTGCACCAGCACGGTGCCGGCCACGCCGCGGCGGCCGACCGTCCAGGTGGAGTCCTTCACCGCCACGTCGTCGTTCACGACGACCTTGTCGACCTTGATGCCCTCGGCCTCGGCCATGTCGGCGGCCATTTCGAAGTTCATCACGTCGCCGGTGTAGTTCTTGATGACGAGCAGCACGCCCTTGCCGGCATCCACAGCCTTGATGGCCTCGAAGATCTGGTCAGGGGTCGGGGAGGTGAACACCGCGCCCGCAACCGCGCCGTCCAGCATGCCGGTGCCCACCAGCCCGCCGTGGCTGGGCTCGTGGCCGGAGCCGCCGCCCGAAACCAGGGCAACCTTGTCGCCCTTATTCGCGCGGACCAGAACATCCAGTCCGGGAAGGCGCTTCACGTATTCCGGATGGGCCTTGACGATGCCGTTCAGCATTTCGTCGACGACATGTTCGGGATTGTTGATGAGTTTCTTCATGCTTGCACTCTCCCTCTTGTTTGGTCTGATGTGAAAAACGGCCGGCCCGCACTCTCCCACGCGGGCTTGGCAGCGCCAATTACGCTGTGATTATCATAATACACATTACTATTTATTTCAAGTTAAATGTAACGATTGAAACGTACATTCCGGCGCGAAAAATCCGCCATTTTACTGGTTTTTCTCGATGTTCCGCTTCCTTTTTGCCCTTCGGGGCGCGCCCGTTTGCTCCCAATTCACACCGGGCTTTTTCGGTTCACAGGTGTTCCGCCCGCGCGCTTTTTGCCTTTTTGCGCCCCTGCCTTTTCGCGTTTTCCCGGTACTTCGCCGGACTGACAGACACCCTTTGCCGGAACGCCCTGCCGAAGTATTTGATGTCGTGAAATCCCACCTCCAGCGCGATCTGGCACACCTTTTTATCGCTGTTTTCCAGCAGCTCCTTCGCCTTTTTGATGCGCAAATCCATAATGTAATCGCTGATGGGGGTTCCCACCTCGCGCTTGAACAGCGTGCTTAAATAACTTGGCGTGATTTCGGCGTACTTGGCGATGTCCAGCAGGGAGATGTCGCTCTCGAAGTTGTGTTTGATGTAATACATGGCTTCCTTCACGACGCGGGAATAGTGGGGTTTTCCCTCCGCGCGGGCGAAGATGCATTCCATCGCTTCAAGAAATGCGTCCAGGCAGTCCTCCAGATAATCATAGGCATCGCCGTCGCACAGCTTTTTGAGGTTGATGTCATCCCAGGTGTCGTAAACGGCGCAATAGATTTCCAGCATGTGTTCAAGATAGGCCAGCGCGCTTCTGAAGAGTGAAAAGCGCAGACTGCTCTTCAACAGTTCAAACAACTCCTTCAAACGGTCCATGCATTCCTTTTTTGCGCCTTTCGCCAGAGCCAGCCTCACTTCCATACATGCCACCATGACGGAGTGATAGTCCACCTCTTTGCGGTATAACTCAATGTCCTTTTCCGTCACAACCATGGGTGACTTGAAGAAAAACGCGTACTCGCTCAGCGCCCGAACGGCGCGATACCCCGCCTGCAGACCGGCAAAGCCGCTGAGCTTTTCAGAAAGGACGGTGAAGTTGCAGTGCCTTCCCCTGCCGGAAAAAAGCCGCTCCTCGTACACGCGCTGAACTGCGTCCCCCATGCGCTTTGCCATTTCCGCAGGGTGGATGCAGTTTTCGCTTTGCGGACTGAACAGGATGACGATCTTGTTCTCGGTCAAACGGGTTTCCAGAAAAATGTCTGCCTCGTAAAGACAGCTGTGAAGCTCGTTAAAAAGCATCTGCTTGATTTCGCGGTAAAGGTCCACATACGCCCGGGGGGACAGTCCGTAGGATGAAAAGGCGCGGTCGCTAAGCCCGGTCAGGCAGCAATAGAAGTTTTCCAAATCGAACGTGCAGCGCACACCGAACAGTTCCGGCACATTGACGTTTTCTCCGTAAAGGCCGCGCAGAGCTTCGTTCATCGCGACGCAGTACAGATACCCCCGAATGTAGCTTTCATCCGGACCGGTGATGCCGTCCTTTTCTCTCGTAATCTTCCAATCGTCTGGAACCATGGACATTTCCTCTTTTTTGATTTTTATAGAATAAGCAGGGTGAAAAAATTATGATTTCCAAAAATCTTCTACCTTGTTAGGAAAATAGCAAATTGTTATGCTTATTTATGGGCTTGTTAAATGTTGACCATCCAACATTCATAATAGCAATATTACATGCAAAAATCCATCTTTTATGTAACTGCACCCTATATGTTTGGTGCTTGCCGGCATAACACATGAACATAAAAACCACCCTTCACAAAACACATTTCAGAAAGGAGAAGGACATTTGAAGAAGACTCTGTGCGCCGCAATCTGTGTGCTGCTTCTTGCGGCATGCTTCGGATGTTCTGCTGAAACTTCCGACACCCCCGCCATCACCGATCAGAATGGAGCAACACCGGAACAGGAAGGTGCATCCATGACGGAGCAGGAAGCGCCCTCGCCGACCCCTGAACCCGCACCCGCGGCAGGCAAATACGTTCCCGGCACTTACACCGTAACGGTGCGCGGCATGGGCGGCAAGTTTGACGTCGTCGTTACTTTCGACGCGGACGCAATCGTCTCTATCGAGATTCCGGCGCATCACGAAACCGAAAACATCGGCACTCGCGCCATTGAAGAGGTCATCCCCGCGATCATCGAAGCCCAGTCCACCGAGGTGGACGCGGTTTCCGGCGCAACGATCACGAGCAACGCCATTCTGTCCGCCGTCAGCGACGCCATTGCGGAGGCTACGCCGTAACCCACCATGAATCCCGTTTCGGCACCGCTCCTGTAACGGGTTAAAATCCGGTACGCGCGATGCTTTTGGAGAACGGATTCGAACCTTGACCGGATCGAGTCCCCCTCTTCATACCAAAAAAGGAGGAATCAACGATGAAAAAAGCTCTGGCTCTGTCCCTGGCACTGCTTCTGGTCTTCGGACTCATCGGCTGCTCCGGAGAACCTGCGGTGACCAACCCGGAACCCGAAGACGCTCCGGAATCGGAAGCCGTAACCCCCGCTCCCGCCGAAGAGCCGAAGGACTTCGCGTCCACCATCGCATGGGATGCCGAGTATGACGTCGTGGTCGCCGGTTACGGCGCTGCCGGCGCCACCGCCGCCATCACCGCTGCCGACGAAGGCGCGAAGGTGCTGCTGACCGAAAAAGCGCCCGAAGGCCAGGAAGGCGGAAACTCCAAGTATTCCGGCCAGGGCGTCATGGGTACGGACGACGCGGACGCGCTCTTCAAGTACATTCAGGGCATGCGCGGACACTTCACCCACACCCTGCCCGACGAGATGATCCGCGCCTTCGCGGACGGCGCTTACGAAAACCGCCAGTGGCTCATCGACCTGGGCGCGGATGCCAATAATCTGGACAACGCCTTTGGTTCCGGAAAGCCCTGGGTCTGGAACGAGTATCCTGAACTGGAAGGTGCCGACCACTGCATCTGCTATCTTGTCAGCGGCAAAAACTTCGACGGTTCCTTCTATTACCTGCTGCAGGACAACGTGGAAAAGCGCCGCGACAACATCGAAATCTGGTACGACTCCCCGGCGGTCCATCTGATCCAGGATCCGGACACCAAGACCATTCTCGGCGTTCAGATCAACAAGAACGGCACCATGGTCAACGTTCGCGCCAGGAACGGCGTTGTGCTGGCCACCGGCGGTTTTGAAGCCAACATGGAAATGATGGCCAACTACCTCCAGCAGCCCTACGCCTATGTGTACGCCGCTCCCTATAACACCGGCGACGGCATCATCATGGCGCAGGAAGTCGGCGCCAAGCTGTGGCACATGAGCAACTCCGCCGGCTACCTCTGGGGCTTCCTGCCGCCGGGCGCCGAGCGCTGCCTCACCGTCACCCCCAGTTTGGGCATCCTGGTGGGCCCCAACGGCTCCCGCTTCATGAACGAGTCCACCAGCAACCGCCACGGCAGGATCGACATCGGCGGCCGCTGGATCAGCATGCCCGTGCCGCTGCCCACCTGGTACATCATGGATGACGCCCAGGTATCCGCCAACAAGATCATCCGCTCCTTCAGCGACGGCAACAAGGACGAGATCGAAAAGGGCTGGATCATCAAAGCGGACACCATCGAGGAGCTGGCCGCCGCCTGCGGTCTGGATCCCGCCGCCCTGAAGGCCACCATTGACGCGTGGAACGCCTCCTGCGCGAAGGGCGAGGACGCGCTCTACGGCCGTCCGGCGGACAGGATGTTCCCCCTCTCCACGCCTCCCTACTACGCCATGAAGCTCGGCCCCACCATGTACAACACCCAGGGCGGGCCCCAGAGGAACGAGAGGGCTGAAGTTCTCGACCTCGCCGGCAACCCCATTCCCCACCTGTACAGCGCGGGCGAGCTCGGCGCCATGTGGCCCGACATGTACAACGGCGGCGGCAACCTCGCCGAAGCTTCCGTGTTCGGCCGCATCGCGGGCAGGAACGCCGCTGCGCCCAAGAACTGATTCCGTCGCCTTTCGGCCCGCTTTCTCCTACTCTCTCGGGCGGGCAGAGGAACGCCCGCCGGCTGTTCAGCCGGCGGGCGCTTTTGCGCGTTCATCTTCTGCACGCGGGCGGGCTTTGCCTTCCGTCCGCCCCTTGCGGAAGACGCTTCCCGGACGGGCCTGCGGGGAAAAAGCGCGAAGCCACGCTTCGCGCTTACGCTCAATGCGATTTTTCCGTCCGGCCTTCCGGTCAGCCGTTGTTCCCGCTCCGCTTCAGGGTCAGGACAAAGGCCGCGCCGGCAAGGGAGATGAGGGCGAACACGACGTGCAGCGGGCTGGAGTCGCCGGTCTGGGGCACGTCGGTGGGAATCTCCTCGTCCTCAAACTCCTCCTCTTCCTCGAAGTCTACCTCCTCCTCTTCCTCGGGCTGGGTGGTGGGAATCTCCTCCTCGGGAATCTCGATGGTCTCGGGCGTCGGAGCCGGGACTACCACCTGGGGCGGGATGGGAGGCACAGGAGCGGGTCCTTCGGGCGGCTCGGTCGCATCCGGATTTTCGGGCTCATCCGGGTCGGGAGCGGGTCCTTCGGGCGGCTGGACCGGATTACCGCGGCGAACCACTTCAAATGTAACGAAAAAGTTTACATCGTTCGTGATCGGTGTTATGGGTATGATGATAGTTTCCTTTGTTTCATCCAATAACTCATACCCGGCGGGCATATAAGCACCGGCGTGAACGATGATCTCATTCAAGCCTTTGGCAGTCGTTTTTATGTTTTCCTCCCTTACTGTGGAGGTGCCCTCTACATACTTAATATGAACGTGGTATTCGTTAGGTTCAGCCGCCGCCGTCAACGGCAGCACGCCCAGGACCATCATCGCGACGATCCAATAAACGAGCAGTCTTCTTGTCCTCATTGCATCCTACCTTTCTTGTTCTTTGTGTTAAAGAGACATGGGTCCATTATCCATTCGTGGGTCACATTTTAGTCTCAAGAATTTTTGCCTTTCAAAATTTTTCGAAAAAATAAGACAATTCCTGCGATTATTGCAGAAAAAACCGGCCATAATTTGCGCAACGCGCAAAGAAGCCAAAAAAACAAAAAAAGATTGCGGAAATTTGCCAGATTTCCGCGATCTTTTCCGGCATATGGAACTGTCAATCCCAGGCGGCCCGGACCGGCCCCGTCAGGCCGATGGAGTCCCCGTGGTACCGCGGGGCAGGCGCGCTATGCTGTCCACTTTGCGCAGCGCAAACGCAAAGACGCCCGCGATGCGGAACGCGTTGGGGAAGGCCGCCGGCTGACGATGGTCCGGTTGAAGCATTCGCCCACCGTCGTGATGCCCTGACCGAAAGACACCGGCGGCGTTCAGTTTTCGCCGGAAAGCCGGCTGACGTCTTCGCGGGCGCGCGTATCCTTGCGTCCCCCGCGCACTCCTCGCAGCAGGCGCCCCTCAAACGGGCTTGCAGAGAAAAAGCGCGAAGCCATGCTTCGCGCTTATGCTTGATGCGGTTTCGCCGTCCGGCCATCCGGTCAGCCGATGTTCCTGCTCCTCTTCAGGGTCAGGGCGAAGGCCGCGCCGGCAAGAGCAATCAGGGCAAAGGCGGTGTAAATCGGGCTGGAGTCGCCGGTCTGGGGCACGTCGGTGGGAATCTCCTCGTCCTCAAACTCCTCCTCTTCCTCGAAGTCTACCTCCTCCTCTTCCTCGGGCTGGGTGGTGGGAATCTCCTCCTCGGGAATCTCGGTGGGGGCCTCGGGGGTGTTGAGGATCACCTGCGGGGGAACGTTTACGGGAGGGGTCTCTTCGGGCTCCTCGGGTACCTCGACTTCTGCGGAGTACCTAACATTGAGCGTATTACCCTCAACGCCGATAGTCATGCTCGTCGTCTGCTCGCCATCAACATCAAGGGCATAGGTAATATCTTCAAAATCGATTGTGGGGTCGGCATTAATTGTTTCGCCAAGCTTGGCATAGCCGGAGGTGCTGCCGCTTCCGCCATCCACGGGCTGCCCATTTAAGTACAGAACATAGTTGATGACGTACTTGTATTCATAGCATTTCTCATCATGCTCGTGATCAGTATAGCCGCAAGTCCAGCCGTAGCAGGGATTCTCGCCTGTCTCGGTATGGGTGTGCTCCGCCTTTGTGCAGCAGTACCACCTCCCCCACCACCCATAGCTTTCATACTTGGAACCAGGGAGATCCGGTTTGTGCTGCCAACCATTCCAACCATAGTAGTAGTGATCCGGGAACTCTTCGCGGCTGCAACGGACGCGCGTGCAAGTGCTCCCGGAAGCGGTGGAGTGCGTATGCTCCTCAAGTTCACAGATCAGCCCGTAACACACCGCTTCGTGAACGTGAAGTTCGCAAGTCAGTTTCCTGTTCGGCAACTCCTCCGCCGCCACCGTCAGTGGAAGGACGCCGAGGACAAACACCGCAACGAGCAAATAAGAGAGCAAACGTTTGATCTTCATTTTTAGTCCAACCTTTCTTTTACGTAATTCGTAGTCGATTGAGAGAATGAGGAAGCCTTGTAATATTATGTGATGGTTCCATTATCCATTATTCGGTCACAATTCGGTCTCATTAAATTTTATTCCAATTAAAATGCTTTCCAAAATAAGACTGATATTTCTAATTTTCACCCGTTTTGGGCATAAACTTGTCCACTCCGCAAATTGCCCCAAAATAAATAAAAAAAGACCGCGAAATTTTTTGAAAATTCCGCAATCTTTTTGGGTATACGGTATGGTTGTTTTGCTTAATCCCAGGTGGCTTTCCCCGAGCCGGTCAGATCGATGGGGTCCCCCAGATACCGCGGGGCAGGCCAGAACAGGGTGTAGAGCACGTCTTTGGTGCGCGCGCCAAGCTCCCGCAGTTCGTAATAGGGCTGTTTGTAGTAACGGCGCAGGTCGGACGGCACGCCGTACGCCTCCAGTCCCAGCCTGCGGGCGAGGTATACCGCCCTGTACAGGTGGTAGGACTGGGTGACGATGACCACGCTTTTTCCACCGAAAACTTCCTTCAGGCGCACCATGCTCTCGTAGGTGGAAAAGCCTGCGTGGTCCAAGAACACATCGTCCTCCGGAACGCCCAACTTCAGGGCGGTTTCCTTCATGGCGTTGACCTCGTCGTACTCCACCTGTCCGTGGTCGCCGGAAAGCAGCAGCTTTTTGCCCGCCCCCAGCTGATAGAGCTTCACGCCGGTGGTCACCCTGTCCCCCAGCACGGGGCTGAGGCTGCCGTCCTCATAGACTTTCGCGCCCAGCACCAGCACGCAGTCCGCGCCTAAATCCTTTGCCTGTTCTTCGGTGAGGATGAACGGTTCCGCGCCGCCCATCACCAGCGTGTTGCACACGCAGACGAACAGCGCGAACAGCCCGCCCAGGACGATCAGCGCGC
>ENA-OWOZ01000312-OWOZ01000312.1-bioreactor-metagenome-genome-assembly--contig:-NODE-312-length-67391-cov-26.241183_pt1 | contig 67391 bp, 90 predicted proteins | sample MGYA00238140_ERZ651804 | MGnify/ENA primary metagenome ERZ651804 (study PRJEB26910, sample SAMN07631232) | bioreactor metagenome | isolation source: Switchgrass digestor | place: USA: Dartmouth...
CTATACTATAATTAACATATGCTATAGCGTCCTTACTCATGACTGAAGTCACGAGAATGCGGACGCTAAATCTTCAATGCCAGTGCACATCCTCTCTATTTGCCACAAATTAATTTCATAATTGCGATTGTTGGCTATATTGAAAGCCAACTTCCCAAGTTCTTCCGCTAAGTCTTCGCAACAAAACTTTATTTGCCAATGAGCGTTTCTAATTATCTCTTGATAGTCTGCGACCTCCCAGTCAATCATTTATGTCCTCCCTGATTCCTTGTATGCTTTACTCGCCAACCATTCCGTCTCCGTCGGCATCCGTCATATATTGATAAAGCCAATGGTCTTTTGTTATAGGCATTTTAAAGCCTGCAGCTTTTGCTTCAGCGATTGATACTTTTCCGTTGCCATTTGTATCGATGGCGGAAATGTCATGAACTTCATTTGTGTCAGAAGAACTCGAAGCTGTTTCTGATGTGGAAGTGGAATCGTTATATAATGCTTTATTTACTTCATCGGGATTAACATTGTCGAAGTCTTCTACGATAACATTGCCGTTAATCGTATATGTGTAATGATAGTGGCTTGGTATTTGAGTTTTTGTGTTCGGATATGTGATGATAGCCTCAAAATCCGTACAACCGCCTGCATCACGGATTACTTTTTCCATATATGCCTGGTCTCCGTAACGGTTCAGCACACTGTTTTGAGGAGTTATATTGTAGGCATTTGAAACACCGCCAAGGGAATCAGCAATGACGTGACCCTGGTCTAAATCTTTCCTTTCCGTACCTGCGACGAATGCTTCTTCCTTATAATATCGACCGTCTTCAGTTACGGGCTCACATTCATCGTCCTGCAGAACTATTTGTTTTGCGACTACTCGTACCAGTTGCCCGTGTTCATTTGTATAAGCCCAGTATTCTCTATCACCATATCCGATATCGACGACCACCATGGGCTCTCTATCTCCGCTCGTATCTCCGCCGTCGACTTCAATGAGCTTGTACTTGCCGTTGAATGTTATGTCGTCTATTTCATCGTTAGTTTTATCATTACTTTTTGAAGCAGGTAAAGGCTCTTTCGCCTTGTCAGTCGGCATTTCAGCCTTTATATCTGACTCAGAATCCGACGCTAAACTTAAATCAACATCTGATTCTTCGCCTGTATTTATTGACGACTGGATAGATTCATCCACAGATGTTGTTGTGGGCGATGTGGTGTTGCCTGTTGATGCACACGCTGTAAGAAGGCTGATTGCCAGAACCAGCAATATAAATATTTTAGAAGAATAAGCTATCTTTTTCATTCTATTATCCTCATTTCGAATAACTTTATTTAAGCTTCGTTATAGTTATAACGACCTTTTCTTTGGGAGCCCAATCTGTGTGAGCTCTTATATCAACGTTGAGAGCTGGAACATTTACATAATAGCTAATGCTTGGTTTGTCTATTATTATAGTGTTGTTGTCGCCTCTTCGTTTCAATTCCTCCAAAAGTTCTTCTGTACTATATGCCTTAATGGTATTTCCCATTTTAATATCCATTAAATCTCTGCTCCTTTCAATATTTTTCAAATCTAATTATTTATTTTATATATTTATTATACCACAAAATAGACGTAAAGTCAATACAGCACGAGTTCGGTATCACATAAGACCTCATCCTGGCATACAGGGACGTTCACGCTTGTAACATCCATAAATCTTCTTCATGGGTTTGCTTGCCCTCCGTTTTGACTTACCAGTCGTACTGCGGCAGGTCATCCACAATGGGTCCGTCGCAGTCCAGGCAAACCCACTGGCAGTCGTTCTCTTTGGCGAACCGAATCACCGCCGCCAAATCTTCTGGGATTCTTTCAAGTTCTTCATCTATGCAATCAGTGTCTACACAGATGAACCACCCAAAGTCGAGCTTTGGATAAACTATTAAATCCTCCCGTGTTTCATCATTGAGATAATCCGCCGTCGATTCCTTTATATGTGCTGTCGACAGCGTAATCATCCTATTAATTTCATAGTTTTTGCTTTTAGCTTCCATATGAACCTCCTTGTTTTTGCAATTTTTGGCTAACACCCGATATACTTAAGATAATCCCTATTGGGTTTCCCTCTGTGCATACATGAAGGGACGGGACCAATCTCTACGCCTGCCAACCTGTTTTCGCCGAGGCAATAGGAGAATTGGTCTCCCGTAATGTCCACATAGAGAACCCTTCGGTTTAATCGATTTAGTCCGTATACCTGCAACCATGTGTGGGCGTCGTATGGGTACTCGCTCCCAGTATTAAACTCGTGCCAGCACCATCCCTCGACGACCTTACATTTGTAACCCCGCTTTGTAAGTTCATCATACAGGGCTTCGGAAGCGGCTACACATTTTCCAGCCAAATCAATTCCTTCGCCGTATGCGGCAACGAATTTCTGCCGTAATGCAGTAGCCACTTTAATGATGTCGGGGTAGTATTTCTCTACTATCCCAAACACCACTTGTCTGCCTTGACTCCGATTCATGTGGACTCACCTCATCCGAAAAGGGCTTACTTCACGATAAAGTCGTCAAGCGACTTGTATATCGTGATTTTATCGTACCCCTCGGCTTTGCGTGCCTCGATGAATCTTTCTATACAGGCTTTACCTGTAAGTCCTGCGGGGATTTTGTACGCTCTTGCGGGCAGGTAATGGTAATCCTCCGCCTTGAGGTCAAACTTGACGGCAGCGATTGCATACCATGCGTAGCCTTTCTTGACCGCACTCTTGAACGCTTTTTCGTCTAAAATCAACTGGACAAGGATGTCATAGAAGAATTCGTCAGTTGACGTCCATTCAACGTCGGGCGGATACTTTTTAAAATACTTCTGTATCCTTTTGTTAATTTCTTCTTTCGTACCAGGTGCATCATACCTGATGTACGAACTGCCGCCGTCACCGCTCTGAGAAAACCAGCCTACCTTTTTCCCATCCATATAGATGTTCCCCTGATAGGCATCATTCTCCATGCCTCTAAACTTTGTCAGCCCTTTGAGTGTTACTCCATAAATCTCTGCCATATTCTTTGCCCCTTTCAGTTTTGTATTTGTTAATAGCAGTTTATGCCCCTTTTTCGAGGAGCCCGTACTTATTCATTACCTCACCGACACCGCCCAGAGGTTCCATCAGGAATCCTGTGTACCTCCCTTCCTGAATTATCGTCTGAGCATAAAGCTCAAGCATTTCAAGGTCGGACACCGACAGGTTCCTGACCCCCTTAAGCGTGGTCGTGCGGTAATCTACTCGATTGGTAAGCTTTTTCCTTACGTCTGTAAGTAGCTTCTTTGCACCATTCATCTAAAAAACACCTCGTTTTTATAAGTTGATATATTTAAACAGCCGAAGCTGGTAAAACGGAAAGGACTTGATATTAAAAAATAAAAGCTGCCTATCCGCTTTTTTAGGTTACTTAGCGAATAGACAGCTAATATTTTTGATGTCCTTATTATATGTTTTTTGATTTTTTTGTTAAGTCATTTTTCGCATCTTCCAAATTCCTGTACGGAGCAACATGAAAACTCCGTTCCCCAGAACTTTTTGACTTATCAAACGTGGAATTCAGTTTTCACAAGCCAGAATTCCTGTGCCTTGCTGATATTTTTCAGCCTCTCCTCTCGTTCTTTTGTATCCGCAGCTTTTTTCAGCTCTTCCATTTTTGTCTTCAGGGATGCAAGCCTATCCAAAACAGTTTTTGGACGCAAATCCTGATTACATACAGGGCAGCTATTCCTGCTGCGGATATATTCGGTTGCCAGTTTTGAACCGCAGTGTTTACAGCCGATAAAGGCACTTTTATGGTCTTTGAAATGCTTTCTGTCCCGCAGCTCAAAATATGTTTTGGCAGCCTGTACCGCCTTATCATTCATAGACTGAAGAGTCTTTGACGGTTTGAAGTTTTCCTGATATTTGTATCTGACAGCAATCGAAGCGTAGGGGTGGTCGTGCTTGTCTATGAATACCTCCGCCTCTTCCTTGCTGTTGAAACACTCGTTTCGCCACTCTATCGGGTCAACACCGCAGTGGTAGTCGCCCTCATGAATCGCCCTTTCGTTGACTTCCGCAAAAATCTTTTCTTTACTTGTTTTGACGCTAAAGGAATCATAATAAATCTGATGTCCCATAGTTGCATTCTCCTTTCTGCAAATTCTTAATAAATAAATAGCTGTCTATCTACCAGCATGGAGCTGAGCAAATAGACAGCTATATTATTCAGACGTACTAATTATATTGCTAACGACGAGTTTTGTTAAAACCGAATCTTATCTTATTGACCTTCGGTCAACCTGTTATACTCTTCGAGTGCAAGCTGCAGGAGTTCCTCTCTCTTGTCGGCATTGTCCTTGTCAAAATAGCAAATGGAGTAGTATTTGTCATTCTTGCCCTTCTGCGAAGGCATTCCGACTGCAAGCTGACCGTCCTTGCCGCTATAGATGGTTGCTCCGTTGACGACAAAGCCAGCGTACTTGAACGAGAAATAAGCCTTGACATTACCGTTAGTTTTTGCAAGCGTCATTTTAATGATTTCGAACATTATTCTGGTTTCTCCTTTTTTGATTAAATTACAGCAGGTTGAGCCACCCGCTACGCATGATATAATACCACATTCTTATACATAAGTCAATTAGCTGCACTGACAACCAAAAATATTGACAAAACGGCAATCAAGTGGTATAATGAAAATGAAAAATCAAGAACAAAAAGTACTTATGGAGGTTAACAACGATGAAACGTTTTTATATAAAGAAAAATGGATTATATTTTACAAAGAGATTCAGATTCGAAGAGAAAAAAGATAATGCTATGAATTTTACAATCAAAGATGAGGCAATACGCATCATGAATAGCAACATCCCTGCTATCGAGAGAAGCTACTGTGAGATTGTAAGGGAGAACTATGAACCTGTCAAAGAAAATAAGGAAAACAATGAAAAGACAGGCTATAAGCCGCATAAAATAAAGCTTTTCATTCCTATCAAGAACAAAAAAATTAGGAACATAGCGTTTGAAGCCATTTCTGGTCTCGAAAAGAAGGTAAAAATCTCAGAAAACCTCTACGAGATAGAATCAAAGTTGGAAGCCAGCAGAGATAGTCTGGAGAAAAGGTGCGAATATCTGTCGGAAAAGATGTCTCTCATTGACAAGGAAATCGTCGATATCATGCATTATATTGAGTTCAACGAGTTCTCGGAGAAAGATGGGTATGAAGCGTATATGCTGTTACACAAGAAGACAAAAGAACGCAGGGAAGTTAAGAACGAGTATTATGACATCTTGTGCATCCTGGACACCATTGACGGCAAAAAAGACCTTAAGTCTTGCAAAGAACATTTTATGAACCACAACAAGCCGTATGTGCCAAGAGCTCTACCTGAGCTGTTCCAAAAAGCGATGTCATCTTTGTACCATTGCTGATGCTTTTCGTGATGTTCTCAATGATTTCAGTAGTGACCTTTGTCTCCTCAGCACATCTCAGAGCAAGATTCCTTACTTCATTTGCGACCACCGAGAATCCTCTTCCTGCTTCACCAGCTCTTGCAGCTTCAACGGAAGCATTAAGGGACAAGATGTTTGTCTGGAACGCTATATCATCTATCGTTTTGATGACTTTGTTGATTTGCTTGGACGCTATATCGATTTCATTTTAGGAGATTATCGTGTGAAATAGAGAAAAATATCGGGAGTGGCAATCTTTTAGAACGGTCTACAATTAATTTTGATTTTAACTATACCACTGATGTGCACTTTTGTCAAGTTTATTTACTGTGCAATCTATATGCCATTTGTATTTTAATTTTGAATTATTATTCGTTTTTTACTGAAATAACTATGCTCAAAATAATAGTAAAGTCAATTTTCAGTTGACATAAATTGTGAAAATATGTTAAAATGAATATTGAGGTGGCACTAATGGCGAAAATATCGGAAGACACTTACAGAGAAATACGGCACATGATATTAGCCGAACAGTTATTTCCGCTTGCAGGACTTGATTTAAGAGATTTTCTCGAACGTGGCAATGTAGGGTTGCATTATAACATTGTACTGGATGAACTAAAGCAGTTAATAGCCTCAAAACCAGACTTTGAGGAGCATTTGCAAATTGAAGGCGAAAATGCTTATTTGCAAATTGAATTACTCATGGAAGCCAGAGAAATTTTCCTGAGATTCCTCAACGAAGAAACATATGAGATGGGAATTAAAATACTATCCATGAAAAACAGTATTTCTAAAGGGTTCAACAAAGAGATTGAGGAACTCAAGAAATTAAAGACAAGTAAAATAAAGGCTGAACTGGATTCATTCATCGAGGCTTACGCTGATTATCATCCAGAAGATGAGAGCATGGAAGAGAGAGCAATAAGCATAGTAAAATGCATTTTAGAATCTCTTGTCTTCAGTCGAAGTCTTTTGGGAAGAATCGAGTCGTTTTTCTTTAAACGTTTCCCTCGCATAAATATTCAATTGATTGAAAGGGAAATACTCGCATGAAATGATTTTAATCAAATTTTTTTTAAAAGCTGCGTCCTGTAAGCATTCTTTGTTTCATATAAAAAAGGCAGCTTAAAAAAGCTGCCTAAATAAAATTTGGGGCATGAAACTTTAACTGTGGAATAACGATTCTTTTGAACCTTGAAAATTGAATATAAAATATATCTCTGGAAATAACTTTAACTGTGTACAATTTAACTTTAACTGTGGTATAATATACCTATAGTAACACAAGGTAAGGAGTTGAATGTATGAATATTCCAAGATGCAGTAAATGTAAATATTCAAATGAATGGGAAAAGCAGTTTATAGGGTGGGGTTCGAGTGCTGGAAGCAGATATATTGCTATAGTTTATGAATGTAAGCATCCAGAGATAAAACATACTATAAGTTTAACTGAATTACAATTTAAAGGCAAAACAAGCCCGAGAAATTGTCCGTTGAGATTGAAAAATATTAAAAATGCAAAGTAGGTGGTAGTGTGAAGTGTCCTAAATGTGGGTGTGAGAATTTTGTGTTAGAATCAACTGTAATAGTTACAGAAAAATACAAAATTTATAAAAATGGTAGAGTATCAGACCATCCTGTAAAAACTGATTTTAGCAATTATGACATGGCCGAATATGACAATATAATACGCTGTACAAATTGTAATATTGGATATGTTATACCTTTTAAATCTCGGCCTGAACTAATTCGCCAAACAGATTATTCTAAAATTAATTTGAACAACGATGGCCTTGAAACTAAATTTTAATCCATATTGTAAGTACGTTGAGGCGTAAAATTATGAATGCACTTAATTTATCAGAGTTTAAAGTTATAGGTACACAAGAGAACGACCATGACATATTATTCACTGTAGAGGCTAAAAATCCACCGTATTGCTGTCCTGAATGTGGAAGCGTATCTATCTATAAACATGGCAAAACTGAACGCTTTGTGCGTGACTTAAACGCATTTGGCAAACGTGTTGGCATCAATATCCTTGGAAATAGATATAAGTGTCAGGATTGTTCTACAACCTTTAGTGAGTCCTATAAATCCATTGATGACCGAGATAAGATTACTAATAGGCTTCGTAATCATATACAAGAACAGTCCTTAAAAAGACCTTTTGCCAATATAGCCGATGAGTTCAGTATATCTTCTACAACTGTTAAACGTATTTTTAGTGAATATGTTGAGGAACAGGAACAAACCATGATATTTGAGACACCTCGAGTGCTTGGCATTGATGAAGTACACTTAAACAAGAGAATGAGGTGTGTGTTTATTGATATAGAAGAACTCAAAATACTTGATTTGTTGCCAAATCGCAACAAAAAGGATGTTATCAAGTTTTTATCTAAAGTACCAGACATACACAAGGTTGAAGTTGTTACAATGGATATGTGGAGACCTTACAAAGAATCTATCATTGAAACAATACCTAAAGCACATATAGTAATTGATAAGTACCATGTGGTGCAATATGCTAATAAGGCTTTAGATTCCGTAAGAAAGTCCTTTAGGGAAACTCTAACACCTCAACAGCGGAAACAACTAATGCGTGATAGATATGTGCTATTAATGAACAAAGAAGATTTAATTCCTGCGGATAGGCTTAATCGTGATATTTGGTTTATAATGTTTCCAACACTTCGTTTAGCCTACTACATCAAAGAGGGATTAAGAGATATGTACCTATGCAAAACCAAAGAACAGGCTACAACCTATTATAAAGAGTGGAAATCTTCTATTCCTCGTGATATGAAACCATTCATGGAAGTTGCTTCAATTATTGATAATTGGCATACAGAGATATTTAACTATTTTGACCACTTTGTAACCAATGCTTTTACAGAGAGTAGAAACAACACTATAAAGGAGATTGAAAAGCATGGCAGGGGCTATTCCTTTGAAGTTCTTCGTGCTAAGGTACTATTTGGTACTAAAGCCACAGTTAAACCTAAATTTGGAGAGCAGTCCTTTGGTCCTATGGATAATACAATTGGTAACATATTATACGGGTCATTTGACTTCTCACGACCAAAACTTATAGAAGGATTCGGGGTATCAATTCCACAACTACTTGAAGTTATAGAGAGAGATGAATTTTAACCTCTCTCTTTTTCATTTTCCACACTTAAAGTTGCTTACCCAAAATTTGTTTTCAGAAATTTAGGTCAAGCTTTTCCCATGGGAGTACTATTTTACCGAAATGTCCGTAAGCACTTGTATGGGAATAAACTGGTTGCCTTAAATCGAATTTTCTGATAATTCCGTCTGGAGTTAAGTCCACATTTTTGATGATAAGGTCTTGAATCTTATCTATAGGAAGCGTATTGGTGCCGAAAGCTTCTACGGATACCGAAACAGGTTCTTTGATACCTATTGCATAAGCGAGCTGAACCTCACACTGCTTTGCCATTCCACGAGCTACAATATTTTTGGCAATCCATCGTGCCATGTAAGCAGCACTGCGGTCAACTTTTGTCGGGTCTTTTCCTGAGAATGCCCCGCCGCCGTGACGAGCATATCCGCCGTATGTATCGGCAATAATTTTCCTTCCAGTTACGCCAGCATCCCCGACGAATCCACCGATAACAAATCTGCCAGTGGGGTTGACCAATACTTTGAAGTCTGTATTGAGGCCATGTTCCTTTGCGACTTCTTCCATTATCGGGACTACAATCGACCTCACATCATTCTGTGACGCATAATCCCTGTGTTGTGTGGAGATTAGGAATGCATCTATTCTTGGCATATTGTTGCCGTAATCGATTGTAACTTGGGACTTGGCATCAGGAAGTAGAATGTCCCCTTTCCTGTCTTTCAGCTTCAGTAAGGCTTCAGTGGCAAGTGTCCAAGCGAGAGGCATGCACTCCTTTGTCTCATCGCACGCATAACCGAACATGAGACCCTGGTCTCCTGCCCCGCCGACATCGACGCCCATAGCGATATCGCTGGACTGCTTATCAAGCAAATCGATTATTGAATACCTGTCCGCATCATCGACGCCAATTCCATTGAGTGTTGACCGCACGATATCATTTATCACTACAGGGGTCACATTTGCTTTTGTTGTAATTTCTCCGCCTACAACAATCGTGTAGTTTTTTCCGAATACTTCACAGGCGACTCTTGAATATGGGTCACGTTCCAGGCAATAATCAAGGACTGCATCTGCTATCTGGTCACAAATTTTGTCTGGATGTCCGTTTGCTACCTGTTCGCTCGTAAACAATTTTCGCATTTATTTTCTGCCTCCGATTTTTGATTATTTGTTCATGTTCTGGAACGTTATAGTTACTATTGCAATGATTATAAAAAATAAGTAAAACAAAGTAACCATAAGCATATTGCTGAAAATAATGTTCAGGATAAGAGATTCAGCACCATAGGTATATGGTAATTTAGGACACCTAATGCCAAAGTAGGTTCCTGGTATCAACAGGAGCACCTTTACAAAATCGGCATCTTCAAAAACCTGAAGAGCTTTGATATATATTAAAATGATGCAGAGCACCATTAAAAGTGCAATATTAAAAGTCGTCAAAAACGTCATGTTACCTCCTTGTATCAACTGTTGTTTAATACTTTATACATGTCTATACCACCTTTCTAAAAGGTATTTTATCTCTAAGACCAATATACTACAAATTTGACAAAAAGTCAAGATAGTTTTTATATAAAACAAAAAGCCTTCTAATCGAAGGCTTTTTATGGATGTACCTTGTATGTTCCGCCGAATGATTCTTTTACAGGCTTTATTGTAACGAATGGCGACATTCCGCACTCTTCTATGATTTTTTCGAGCTCTTTCAAGCCTTTCCTTGGAATAATCATAGTAGAATACGACTTTTCAGACCCATCAACACCCCATCCCTTGAGGGATGTTACTGCGTATCCCCTGCTCCTGAGATAATCGGGGAATTCCCAATTATTCTTGTCTGTTACTATATCAATCTGGACATATCCAAGAGCGAGCTTTTGCTCAAGAACAATCCCGATGGATGTACCAGCAGCATATCCCAAGCAAAACAAAATCAATACTAATGGCTTATCTGCATTCTGGAATACGGGAGCGGCTGCAATCACGTAGATGAGTGTCTCGAAGAAAGCGGCAATGGATGCGTGTAACTTCTTGCCATTTATAATGAAATTTGTCTTTAGAACGCTTAACGGGACATCTAACAGGCGTGCTCCTGCACCCTTAAGACCCATAAATAATAATTCTTTTGTAAACATATTGCTCCTTTTGTTAATAAATATTTAGACTCATTATATTGGTGCGACGCTTTCCATGGCTGGATAAGACGACATCATATCAATAAAGATTTCTACAATGTGTGGGTCAAACTGTTTGCCAGCATTTATTCTTATTTCGTCCAGCGTTCTCTCAAGACTGTAAGGGTCTTTGTAAGACCTTTTTGACATCATAGCGTCGAAAGAATCAGCTATAGCAACAATCCGAGCAGGCAACGAAATTTCTTCAGCAACCAAGCCATTCGGATATCCTGACCCGTCCCATCTCTCGTGATGTTCAAGTGCATATTGGGCAATATCGGAATATCCATCAATTTCATTTAAAATTTTAAAGCCCCAAAACGAATGCTTCTTCATTTCATTCCATTCATCTTTAGTAAGCTTGCCTGTTTTATTTATAATTCGAGGAGATACAAAAACTTTTCCTATGTCATGGCAGCATCCAGCAATGCCTATTCGGGCTATTTCATATTCAGATAAATTCATTGCTCTTGCAATTTGTCGACTGAGTCTTGTCACGTTTACGGAGTGCGATTGTTCTACGTTGCTGAGACTATATAACTGATTTATAACAATTTTGAGATTTAAGCATCTCAAGGTAAGTATGCTCCTTTTCTGTTTATTTTGCGTCATTGACGAACCTATAGAAAACTTATGGTAGAGGTCAAAAAGATTACAATAAAGAAATGAGAGATGTAATATGTTTCGTGTTTTGAGCAGTTAATACGGACTTGCTATTCACAAGTCCGTAGACTTAATTAGTTATTCAATTCGGAATTCATCTGAAGTATTTGGCGTTGTTCTTTATAATACAACAAAATTGATGATATGTCAACTGTATTTAAGGATACTTATGAAATTTTCTGAACAAAAATCATATGTTTTCTATTTGCCAATCGATTGGTTCCATCCCGTTTTCAATCAGAAATTTATTGGTTTGCGAAAACGGTTTACTGCCAAAGAAGCTTGTATATGCAGACATTGGGCTGGGATGTGAAGATTGGAGAATCAGATGGTTTTTATTCGTTATGAGATGTTTTTTCTCCTTGGCTTGACTGCCCCAGAGAATGAACACTACTGGAGTCTCTTTGTTATTTATGATTCTTATAGCCTCATCAGTAAACCTTTCCCACCCTATTCCCTTATGAGAATTCGGGTAGCCTGCACGAACCGTCAAAACGGTGTTTAACAGAAGCACGCCCTGTTTTGCCCACTTTTCAAGGCAGCCGTTGTTGGGGATATAGCACCCCAAATCATTGCGAAGCTCCATGAATATATTTTGCAGTGACGGTGGAATTTTATAGCCAGGCTTGACCGAGAACGCCAATCCGTTGGCACAACCTGTATAATAAGGGTCTTGTCCCAGAATAACTACCTTTACTTTTTCATATGGTGTAAGCCTGAAGGCGTTGAATACTTCCTTCTTTGGCGGATAAATCGTGCGAGTTGCATATTCTTGTTTGAGATATACAACAAGCTTTTTAAAGTAGTCTTTTTCCATTTCTTCTCTCAGTTGATTAAGCATATGACCTCCAAAATACTTTCTGAAATGTTGCTCAATTATTATACAACAAATATGAACAAACGTCAAAATATTTATTTTTAGATAAAAATAAAAGGACCCGCAAAGCGGGACCTTTCGTGGGGGAGGAATGGCTTACGCCTGATTTTTCTGGGAGCACGTTACAAACTCCCAACTTCTTGTCGGAGAACAGCTCTCTCTGTTCCGACGAGTATATATCAAACGGTCAAACGACCGATTAAAAGGGAGGAATATATATGTCAACACCCACAAGGGGTGAGTTCAAGGAACCAAACGTCGACAAAGCTTATACTACAAAGCTTCGTCAACTGGGCGGCAAAAAAGAAACTACACACACGTCAATGTGAGACCCTCATCGGGACACACGTTGAAGTGTGCATACTCTTAAAAAATCAAATTAGGTTTTTGATGAAAAACCATGAAAAATGAATCATCTATATTATATTGATTTATTTTTATTTGTTAAGCAGAAAACCAAAAAAATTAAAAAATTTTTTGAGAAAAGGACGGCGAGAATCTCTTCTTCTCACTTAGACTCTGATTTGTTGCAAAAAAAGAAGCGGTCTTTTGACCGCCTAAAAAAAAGAGAGGTGGTTGAAACAATGAAAGTTAATTATCACGGATGGCATTGTTTAAAATATAAAAAGCTACAAAAGCAGCTCTTTAATAGCGTAACAGCAGCTTTCTAATAGCACAATTAGCATTATCTCGTTGAACTCTTTTTGGGAGTTGACTCAGGTATAGGGCGTCATTTATACCTCATCCCTTAAGAAATGAAAAAGAGATTTGGAATCAAGATATGATTATGGACAATTATCAATATTATAGTAGCACACATTTGAAGAAAAGTCAAATAGAATATACCGAAAATAACACAAAAAAAGAAAAATCTGCTTTTCGCAGATTTTTTCTCATGCGACTAATACGGGGCTGACAGAGAAATTTGAATTCCTGACTTATTCCATATCGCAGAAACGCTCTACCACCTGAGATATGCCAGCATCTTATTATTGTTTGTTTTTTCAAAAATTTTTCTTTTCGAATATTTTTTACATAATTTTGCGTTTGTTTTATCATGTATAACAAACGTAGGTGCACCTGTACGCATGTTCGCTCCATACGATTTTACTGGTATTGGTGTCGGATGAAGGACTCGAACCTTCAACACCTTGCTTGTAAGGCAAGTACGCTCCCAGTTGCGTCAATCCGACATATATTTGAGAGAAATTGCTCTCTCATTTTGGCTCTGGAGGCGGGAGTTGAACCCACGACCCTACGATTAACAGCCGTATGCTCTGCCTGCTGAGCTACTCCAGAATATATTTGGCGGAGAGTCGGAGATTCGAACTCCGAAGGGCTTTCATGCCCCGCTGATTTTCGAGACCAGTGTCTTACCAATTAGACAAACTCTCCGCATTTTGGAGCTGATGAGGAGACTCGAACTCCTAACCTACTGATTACAAATCAGTTGCACTACCGATTGTGCTACATCAGCATATTGGAGGCGAGGGTGGGAGTTGAACCCACGAATGCAGGTTTTGCAGACCTGCGCCTTGACCACTTGGCGACCTCGCCATCTATGACAAGAATAGGTTCTCCCGCTCTTGGTCTAAAGAAGATTGTTCAAGTGATTGATTCAGCCCGAATACATTTTCTACACATGCAATCAGATGCCTCATCTAACAGAGAAGCACAAAACTTCTTCCTTTCGGCTGAGTTCATGATTTCTTCCCACGACTGAATAAACAGGTTTCCTAATGTATGTTCCAGCCCAAAGTCTTGACAGCATACCTGGATGTCCCCATTTGGAAGCAACACTCCTGCCCCGTCAGGCACAGACAAAAACGCATTGCACTTCAGCTTCCCCGTTTGTTTTGCCTTAACAACGTTAGGTGCATCGACTCTTAAATTACCAGCTCTGTCGCTAATACATATAGTATGGCTGTGTGGAACAATATCTTTTACATACGGATGCAAATCTCCAACATGATGAGTAAACTCGCATTCCGCTTCTGGTGGATTATCAACGAAATATTTCAACATCTCAAGGTACTGTCTCGTAATTTTTATCTTGGACTTGCCGCAGTTGTCAGGCAAATGAATCACGAGTTTTCCAAAAGGGATATCTTTAATTTTGTTATATTGCTCGATTTTTAGTCCCACTAACGTAGAAAACAGGCTTATTTCATGTCCTTTGCTGTGGGCATATAAAACCATATCGCAAAAATATGGATTCATCGCTGGCTCGGAAAATCCCGCAAAGGATACAGAAGAATCAGGTGGCAGCTTATCAATTGCCATCTTAAAGTTTTCAAAGGACATCAGTTTGATATTGGAGTCGTACCTGCTCCTAAGCAAGCATTGAGGGCAGTACGCACAATTATTCGTACATGCAGAGCATAGACTTACTTCCAAAATTGCTGCCATATGATAGCTCCTTACGATGTGAGTCATATAGGTCTATATATCAATCGCTTAGCAAAATTTTTATGTTGGCAAGGGTGCAGGGACTTGAACCCTGAGTCTTGGTTTTGGAGACCAATGGTTTGCCAATTAACCGACACCCTTATATGGAGGGAGAGAAGGGACTCGAACCCTCATCAGGCAGATTAACAGTCTGCTGCTCAACCACTTGAGCTACTCACCCACATGGCGGTTCCGAACGGGCTCGAACCGTCGACCTTCTGCGTGACAGGCAGATGCTCTAACCAACTGAGCTACGGAACCATAATGGCGACTCCGAAGGATTTGAACCCTCAATCTCACGCATAGACAGTGCGGTGTTTTCCCAATTAAACTACAGAGCCATATTGTTCCTTATTGATTACTGTGAAAATTTTTGCTTCTTCTATATAAATCACCTTCATTTACAATATTTTGGCGGAGGGTGAAGGATTCGAACCTTCAAAGGCTTTCACCTTGCACGGTTTAGCAAACCGCTTACCTACCATTGGAGCAACCCTCCATTCACAAGTTTTTCATCCATTGTTTTTCGATTTTTTTATTCTTCCAAGACTTATCAATGTGTCTTGGTATCAGACTTCTTGAGTCGACCAAATTTTTGTATTTTCTTTTTGGTCTTATGTACTCTTGGACTTCAGGAGCACACGCCATCCTTTTCTCATTACTTGTGTGCGGTCTCCTGTAGCATTTTATTCTCCTTTTGGAATGAACATATGGCACAGGCTCGCTACGATACTCATAGTTGAGCTTCCATTTGTTTGACCAAGGAGAACAAAAATCAAATATCTCTTTTTTATAAAGTCTGACGTCAATTATTTTGCGGTTTTCATCAAAATTGACGCTCACACAGGGCAAACCCTGTGGATTCTTGGGTAATAGTTTCTATTGAAACTAAATTTACCAAGCTATCCCCGTACGTCCTACGGTTCTTTGCCTTTCATCCACAGTGCAAGCACTTGTGGTTTTCAGGCAATTCCTCCTCTATAACAAGCTCCCTTGGCACCAAACGCCTGACGTATTCTTTTTTTACCTTATCCCACTGGTAGTCTACCCTCTTATCGTTAAAATTCATCGACAACATTTCAAAAAGCATATTTTCTGTCCTGTTACCGACTTGGCGATTATAGCGAGCAAAACATTTCAGCAATTCCTGAAAGTCCATGCAGACCGTAATGCAGTTACGCTTGATGTTGTATATGTAATATTTCATACCGTCTCCCTGTAGATTAATTTTGTCATTACTTAAACCTACAAGAACAAAGGTTATGGAGCCCCGTGCGGGAATCGAACCTGCATCTGACGATTACGAATCGCCTGTTTTACCGTTAAACTAACAGGGCATGGCGGAGAGCCAGGGACTCGAACCCTGAAGGGCTTACACCCAAGCGATTTTCAAGACCGCCGCCTTACCGATTAGGACTAACTCTCCATAAATTTATCTCAACTGCAAAATCAGATTGTTTTCGGGTGGTCTCCCCCATAGGAGACCACCTCCTTTAGTTGGCTGCATCAGTGTGCCGCCGTTACTCCTTCTGCAACATGGCAGATGAGCTATATTGAACTGCGGGTTGGGATTTGCACCCAACATGACTGCATCCCGACTGCCGTTTTCCCTGGCAGTATCAGCCTTACGGATAAGCGTCTACATTTTCCGCCACCGCAGATATATGGCTGGGATGGCAGGAATCGAACCTGCAAATTCAGGGTCAAAACCTGGTGTTTTTACCGCTTAGACTACATCCCAATGTGGTTGGAACGGAAGGATTTGAACCTTCATTTTACTTTACCAGTCCCCAGATTCAGAGTCTGGTGTTTTTGCCATTAAACTACGTTCCAATATAGTGGTGGACCCTCAGGGACTCGAACCCTGGACCGTTCGGTTATGAGCCGAATGCTCTGACCAACTGAGCTAAGGGTTCAAATGGTGGAGACGACGGGAGGCGAACCCGTTACCTCCTGCTTGCAAGGCAGGTGCTCTCCCAGTTGAGCTACGTCCCCGTGTTGTAAGAGCAATCTATGCGGGCAAGACCGCCATGAATCCCGCACATTGCCTATCCTCCATGACGCTATTTCACCATCTAACGCCTCTATACTCTCGGCAAATTCATTCTGCTTCAGCAGGCTATGGTGACTAACCTGCCCAGCGGTTTAATTGATTGCTCTATGGTGGATACTGCAGGACTCGAACCTGCAACTTATCGGTTATGAGCCGATTGCTCTGACCAATTGAACTAAGCATCCATGTGGGTGCGGGAGAAGGATTTGAACCTCCGACCTCAAGCCTATGAAACTTGCGAGCTACCGCTGCTCCATCCCGCAATATGATGGTAGGGATAGTGGGACTTGAACCCACGACCTTTCGATTATCAGTCGAAAACTCTTGCCAACTGAGCTATACCCCTATATACTTAGGGGGGCGGGTATCGGCATGAAGCCGAATACCCTTTCCCTTATTTACTTAATTTATCAGCAATGCAGGAAGCGGTTGTTGAGTAAGGCTTGATTTGGCATCTGTAGCCTGCCCCCTTAATCCATCCCGTGATTTCGTTGATAAGGTCATAAGTCTTACCTCTCCTGTTGGTTCCGATATCCGCATGGATTTCAATATCCTGCTGGATATTTTGTTCGGCAAAACTATGCGAAAGCTTCGACGCCAGTTCAAGACTCAAGGCAGTTTCGTAATAAATTTTCTGTCTGACATTTGTAATTTTCGGCACATATTTAATGTCGTAGAAGAATATTCCGCCTCTTCCTACCCTGTGAACAGCAACGACAATCACGACTTTTGTCAGCAACTTGTTCTGAGAATCGGTTCCGATACTGATTTTGTAATCATATCCTTTTTCTTTTTGAATATAATCGTTAATCAGCTTTACCATTTGCTCTACGGACACATCTCCGAAAGTTTCACTCTTCATGTTAGTGCCTCCTTAGCACCTATAAATTTTGTACTGTCTTTCGAGAATAACTCCGTCGAATATTAAAGGGGTTATTCCTTTTTGAAGAATAATCCCTTGCTTTTGCTTATAACTATGCCTGCATCTCGGCTGTCCGTATAGAAGCTGTGTTCAAATTATGGACGGATGCAAGAAAGGTATTCTTCAAAACGATACATGCATCTATTATTGTGCTTACCGCTGAATCATGCCAGAAATTATTTGATGTAAGGAGCGAATTCTGAGCACGGAAAATACAACTTGATTGCGAATCAAAGCAATCAATTGCTGTTGTTCCTATATTCACTTTTGAACTTCTTGGAAACAACATTTTTACTTCACTCCTTCATCAAATTTATTTTAGTAGCATTGAACCTCTCCACCTTACAGAAGGTGGAGATTCTTGAGAAGTTTGGCAGATTACACTGCCCTTATTCTCAAAGGGTGGTTCAAACACCCATTATCCCTCGCAACTTGTATTGCTCTGGGAATACCTTTGTTAAAAGACTATGTTCGCAATTCATCTCCCACCTGAAGAGGCGGGAGTCTTCTTGCTTATTTACGATAAAGGCTGTTCCTCTTTCCGAAGAACAGCCTTTCGTTTGCCTTTGCCGTAGTTTTCATATTAAAGGGGGAACGAAACTCGGCTTGCAAAAGAGATTTGTATTCTTCGGGTAAATGGAGGTATCTGTATCCCAAATGCTTTCACGTGATATGGATAAAAATTGAGCATTATTAACACAACCTATCTGGGCATCGATAGGTGCGTTTGCTAATGTGTTCTGATGGGCGGTAACACTTAGCTTTTTCAACTCAACTTTCTCCTTTCACCAAATCTCTATACTATGAATATACCACATAATAGACTATTTGTCAAGAAGCTCGTGAAAAATTTTTACTAAATTACTTTATTCTTATAAGTTTTTCTTTTGAAATAACATAAATACGAAAAGCCAATTGTTTTAATAATCTTTTTCGAATGACAATATTTATTGGCTGTTCAGTATAATTGTTTGGCTGGGAAAAATAAAGATAAAAATTATTTTGATTTTTGAAAAAATGTTTACCGTATTTATTCTGGCTACGCAAACCCGTTGCGATTTCTTCTATAAAATTGCTGGTATATCCGAGTTCTGATAAATAATCAATTATTTCGTTCTTTTTGATAAGCATACATTCGACACACGTAAAATCTTCAGCTTGAATTGTTTTTAAATCATTATGCGTTGCAGTCGGCCAAACAAGTACATAATAATCGGTCAGAAGGTTATCATTAAAAAGCCAACCTGGAGACAAATTCCCCATCCTATCAATGAAATTTACTTCAAAAGCAAATGTCGGCAGGTTTTCGTTTATATAGTACAGTTGTGCTTTTTCGTCCAAATTAACGGTTTTTCTTGATGTGGACACCATGACGTCTATTCCCTGAAGTTGAATCTTTTTATCAGTAATTCTGACATATGATGTTATTTTATGATTTTGCAGAAGACGGTCATAGAAATACCTATCAAGAAAAAGACTCAACTCATGTTCAGCCCTCATATCGATATCTCTTCTGCTCAATTGAATGCCTCCTTATTTGATGGGATGTTCAGGATTCGCATTTTTCTACGGAGAGGATTTTGCCTGATGAGGTCGAATAGACGTAATAAACATCAATCCCGAAGATATCTTTATATTCTTTATTTTTTTGTGCATTTGCTTTTTTGCAGATTTGAATTTCTTCAGACGTGCCGTTTTTATAGCTCAAGGGTTTGATTTGAATTGCTGCCGTTTTCCTTTTGTTCTTATATAACTCGTAGTCGATTGCGTACTTGTAATCTATTTCTCCAGAGACTTTTACGAACTCAGTGTCGGGATACATTTCCTGAAGGCTCAATATTGTATTTTTCTCTCGGAGAATGATTCCATTCCACGTTTCCCCTATCACTCGGAATTTAACTGCATATATACATTCCTGCCGTGTTATATTGATAGGATTGCCTCTTTTCTGAAGCTCTTCAAAAAGATATATATCTCTCTGCTTTAATTCTTCTTTTGTTCTCCCGTATTTAAAATTGTATTGCCTTTCTCAGTAAGGCACATTCGGATTAAATTGTTTGAAATCCATCAGCTCATCTCTGTGCCTGCTGTGAGCAATCAAAGCCAATCGTTTCTGACCAGAATCAAAATAAAAATCACGCCAATCCTCTTTTGAACTAAATTCTGATGATTCTATAAGATTCGTTGCATAACCGATTGACCACGGAGAATTCAGCCCCAGTTCGTTCCATAGGGCATTAGTCGCCTTGAACTTCTGGGCGTCGAGTAGATTTTGAAACAAATCCATGCTATCGTTAAAGGAGCCCTCCTTTCAGACCTGAAAGGGAGAAAAATCAGGAAGGTTGTCATGATGTCAACATAGCACAAATTTGCAGGAACGTCAAATCGGGCATAAAAACAGACAGATACAGATATGAAGAATAACAAATTAAGGAAAGATAAGAAATGGATATAATTATAGAATGGATATAAGAAAATTTATTGATTCTCTCCGTAATATTTCGTAATCACATTATATGATTCCGTGACATGCTCTTTGAGCCAGTCGGTAAAATCCATGTTATATTTGTTCAGTATTTTTGCCGTATATACGAGAACAGTATTCTCTGGCTCCTTTACCCCCTTCATTATCAAGTCTTCAGGGAGCTTTCCAAGTATGATAGGGGAACTATTCTTAAAATCAAAGAAGCCTGCTTCCTGACGGATACTTAAATCGATGACACAGTCATTCACGGAAAGCCATGAATGAAAAGAGGTCAATAGCGTATCACTGGGATTGAACATTTTTGCAAACGGGCTTGGAGGATATCTGACAAACCCTTGGACAAGGTTCATGTTTTCCTTCTTGCACAGCTTATCAAAAAAGAAAAGCCAATACATGACAACAGATAGGTATATGCACAGACCTCCGTCATCATCCCATTGGCTTATTTCATCTTCTATTCGTTTACTTATATCGTAATATTGAACCTTGCTTAACGTCCTATAGAGATTGTCAACATAGAGAACATTTTTTATAAACAGAGGGCTCTCCAAAATGGCAGGAGCAATTTCTTTTGATGAAAAAACAACAAAATCGTCTGGTGTATAGGTTTTTGATTGAACCCACTTACGTTTCACCAGCTTATCGATTTCACGGATTATATCGTTTTCCGTAGCGTTTTCGGGTAAGGCCATTGCTCCCAATGGGTCGCCCATTTTTGTATCCTCCCGTACAGTTACATGATACCGTCAAACAAGACATTTTCCTCGCCGTTTTTGCGCTCTGCAATAGTCACCCAGTCGCCACGACAGTTGTTTTTTGCAAAGTCAAACGCACTGTCCTTATTGGAAAACTTGAAATTGTAGAGAATCATCATCGAATCTCTCGGAGTTACTTTCACTTCGCACTTTTCCATATTGACACCTTTAATTATATCACATTTTAACTACGAAGGTTTCAAATATAAGCACGAACAAAAACGCTGGAATAATAGTAACATCGGGGCACTCCCATGCATGTGGCAACTACGCATCCAAAAGAGAAATAAAGAGCACGCAAGGAAGAGACACTCCCACAAATGTGGGAAAATTGGGTTGGCGAGAAAAATAGATGAGCTTGGCAGAGAGAAAGAGAAACCCCCACGCAGATGGGAATAACGTATCTTTTATGCCTGATTTAACAAAAAAGCAAAGAAAAACTCCCATATGTGTGAAGATAAAGCTTGCAAAACAGCTATTTTACTTAACCTTTTCGAAAGGAACGATTTCGACCAATTGCTTGCTTGCGATACGGTTTATTTCGTCAATGGTAAAAGTTGTTGCCTCTCGTACATCGTCAGTCCAATAAGTATAAATTCCGTTTATGATACGAAGAAAACGGCAGCCACGTTTAATCAAGTACATAAAAAAGACCTCGAATAGAATAGAAAAGATAGAATTGTAAAAACTAATATACCACAAAATAATAGAAAAGTCAATTTCAAATAAAAGTCTAAAAAAAAGGAGGCGATTATGCCTCCTTAAAACAACGTCTTTTATCCGCAGCAGCTACCGAGTTCCTGCTTATTATTCGTAGACTTAACAGACAGGTCTGGGTTAAGCATTCTGTATTCCCAACTGCCAAAGCCGTATCCAATTTCCTGTCTTATAAGACCTTCTTTGGTGACATATATGTTATACCCGCCGTAGCTATGGAGATATTTCGTTAGGCAAAAAACATCTCCTGTTTTCGTGTTGCAGGAAACGGTAATGTATTCATGATAGCCCACATCGGCTGTTCCCGCAAGCACCGTAAAAACAATATAGTCGCCTATCTCCTTTATCCATTGCAACCTGCAGTCTGAGTAACAAGAAATTTTCTTTGATACTTCTGCGTTTTTGCTGCAACACTCTTTTACGAAATCCATTCGTTCAGTTGCGGACATTTCATATATTTTATCAAGTTTGTTTTTCACTGTCATTCACCTCTTCTGAATTCAGACCATAGAGTTCTATAGCCTTTTCAACTTCATCTTTTGACTTGACGCCCAAGTTGGGAATCTCTCTGTACCATTCAGGACCTTTTACTTTTATGAACTTATTGACTTCATTAAGAAAGTTAAAGCCCTTTCGGTAAAGACAGTTATATGTCCTAACGCTTATCTCTTCCATATCTGACAACAGAACACCTTCGGTTTTATTTTTTTGGATGTTTTTGTATCTTTCTTCTCTTTGCCGCTCCTCTTCCTGCAATGTCTTATAATAATATAAGCCATGCAAGACGTATCTGATTTTTGAAGGATGCCTCAATTGCCTTAATGCTCTGGCAATGATATCCCTTGCACGGTTTGTCGTTATTCCGAAGCTTTCACCTATTTGCTCGTAGGTTTTGTATTCGGCGTATCTCATATACAACATACTTCTCTTTCTCTCATCCAACTGAGAAAGCACGTAGTTCAAACCTTCTTTCATGTCGTCCGAAACCATGCCGCTATAATTATAGAGCAACTCGACAATGAGATTTTCTGGGTAAGGCACAGCCTTGTTTAATCTCTTCATACGCACCTCCTGAAATTTTGATAAAGAAGCTCACATTATTATTCTGTAATATGGCTAATCCTGTATGCTTACTACCATAATCAATTTTTAATCTATATTCTTGCTTGTTTTTAGTGTCTTCTACTGATTTTTTAAGGATTATTGTAAATGGGTATCTTCTAAATATTGCAGCCTTACCTTGTTTAAGCAATTTTCTTGCAACTGCTTCATGACAAGGTGATAATGGTTTTTTATTTGTGTCTAATACAAATACCATAGGAATTTCTCCTTTCTCTGCTTACGCAGGTAATGTCTTTCTCGGCAAAGTTATCTATGTTTGTATGTACAACACACTGGCTTAACCCACTACACCTGTTTAATGTTGTACGACAGGGTTTAGGACTGAAGGAGCATCCTAAAGTGTCATAACATAGATAACGTAGGTTCTGTTGCAAACCTTAGCCTGGTCAACATAGGGCTATCAAGCCCACGACTTTAGTCGTTGGGTAGTTGACAGTTGTTCTTGAAAAACTCCAAGAATGCCTTTGGGTTCGAAGACATTTTCTTGAATTTCAAAATTATGCTGTTATTCATTAACAATCCTCCTTTTTATAAAAAGAAGACGCTTATCCAACTACAAAGCAAATACTCATCGAATAAACGTCTTGATTTCAATTATTAGATATTATATTTAGATACTTATTTTTGTTAATCCAAATGTGATTTTTCATAGGAACAACTCCCAAAGACGTGGGAAATGAAGCACAAACGTCTCAACGGAAATCGTTGCTGGTAAGGCACTTCCACAAAAAATGCCTGCATAGATGTGGAAAATGAGCCAGCTTTATTTATCCGTATTGTATCGCATGATGATATTGATGTCAAAATATTATATTCGGAAATTATTTTTGCTAATATAAAATGGGTTTTAGAAAAATTCTGATGAATAGGCTTATCACAGGCCGCACCCAGGAAGATGAGGACCAAAATCGTGTAAATTTTGAGAAGAAAAAATTCAAAAGCGAATTTCTGACGAGAAAATCAAAAAATATGCAAATAATAAATAAAATATTTTTCTAAAATAAAGTACTGACTACGACGCCAACCCCGAAAACTTCCGATATCAGCATTATAATATAGACACTGAGCGAAGGAACAACGAATGCTTCTTCAGGGCATTCAGAATTATATGCCACTTTCACAGTTTGTCCTATAGAAAAACCAGATGCAGCATATTGAGTCTTTATACAATAAGGCTTGTCGTTGATGTAATATTCCACATGTGCATAGTAAGTCGCACTCTTGGTGTTTGAGTGGTGTCTTTCAAGAGAGACGACATTCCCATCAATTATTTTCTGGTTAGGGACTCTTTTGAATGCTCCTGTTAATAAACCAAGAAATACTCCCATAAAAATAATCAAAAATCCCGCCATACCCGAATCCCTTTCATAAAAACTGTAAGCCAAATATGCCACAATATAACCATCTTGTCAAATTAGCAGTAAAAATCTCAAAAACAAAAAAGGCTTACCGCTTTTTAAAGCAGCAAGCCTTTCTGTTTAGGAATATTTCTTTCTTGGTCTGCCCATTGATTGGTCAGGGTCTAACTGAGAAATGATATGTGCTTCCTTCATCCAATCAGGAGCCTTTTTGTAACAGACCTTATGAAATGCTTCTACCCCAGAGTGCGGGTTTTCAACGACGTAGCGGGGCAGCTCATTCCATTCGCCCGTAATTGTCACAAGTTCCAGTTGCTTCTCCAAGCACTTTGCCATGGCGGATGTGCTTAAAGACAGCTTTTTCACCATCACGGATGGCATTCCCGCACATGTTACAGACATACCCGAAGCAGCCCATTAGTTATCCTCCTCGTTATTATGAATTAATTCGACTACAAGAGCTTCATATGCCTCAAGAGCGTCTTTAAATGAATCATAAAAGTCGGTAGCGTAATTCACATACACGACATATCTGACACTGTCGTCCTGCATCATGGATATCAGCAGGTTTGCAGTATCTTCGCCGCATCCGAACACCATGATTTCAAGCCCGACAGAATTGACAAAATAAATATCACTGTCCTTGTCCTGGGGATGATTCTTAAGCCATCTTCGGATTTTTCCATTCATAGCAGCACGGAGTAGCTTTTCGTCTTTGACTGTGACGCCCAACTTAATCAGATTTTCAACGATAGTTTCCATACGAATGCAACTCCTTTTTCAGGTGATTTTAATAATTAAAAGCTGTCTATCGATTTTCAGCTCAACGAGCATACTTATCGAATAGACAGCCTTTATTGAATACTGTTATTATATATAAACCCGCAGTTTTGTAAAAAACTAAAACTTTCTCTTTTTCAGCACATCCTCTATCGAGCTATAAAATCTGGAATCTTTATGCCCATTGGTCAAAGCAGCAATCTCTTCCTCGGTAATACTTGAATCGATACAGTCTTTTGTCGGTGTTAGAGCGTTGAATGGAATCAATCAAGAACGGTATGAGCGTACAGCTCTATACCTGTTTCTCTTTGAGCCTCAAAGACATTCTTAATTGTCTTATAGAGGCGGGTTTCTTCACGGCCACGTGTCAGAGCTTTGAATTCCTCTTCGGTAATACTGCTGTCAACGTAGTCCTCTGAGTAAGTAGATTCAACCAAGGTGGTTGTGAAGTGGCATATCGGCATTCCAAGCAAATTTGTATCCCTGTACTTATTTGGATTGTGCCGAGAGAGGTCGGGACAGTCGTAGTTCCACCACTGTTCTACAAAGGATGGGGTGAGACTTGCGGAGACTTTTCCATCAAAGGAATAGAAGACATCCACGCTGCGAGGGTCGACCCAGATATCTTCGTCCCTGACGCCGTTTGTAGCGAGGAAGTCCATGATGTAGTTAACTGAAACAATGTACGGATATTCCTTGCTGTCCTTTCCCCTGTTCAGACGAATTTCTTTTCCCCTGCCGACTGTATACCTGTAGGAATTCTTCCCCCAGTCAAGTTTGACCGCTACATGGTTTCCGCTTCTGTAATAATACAGGCGGATGGGCTTTTCCAGAAGTTTCTCGTCGACGAGCTTTAACGCCTTAGTACGTGCAATCTTCATTGACATCTTGACAAGATACGTGTGGTGTTTGTCGAGAATAGAGGTTTTTACGTTCTCCTGATAGAAATCGCCAAAGGCTTTTTCTACTTCGGCTTTTTTGGCCTCCGCTTCTTCAGGCGTTGATATCATTGCCGTGATACCACGCTCAATTTCATTGGCTTTCCAATTGAGCATCTTGCACAACCTGTCTACTTCGTCGAGCTGTCCACACTCGAAATCAATCTCATTGTCGAAGCGTTCAGGGAATGCTTTTCTCAAAGCATCCATCACCTTCTCTTTGCCAGACGCCCACATCAGCGTATGAACCTCATCCTTACTCATCTCTTCAGCCAGCCGCAACACGATTTCTGCTGTCTTCAGTACGATTTTGTTCACTTCTTTACGGTTGCAACGGTCTAAAATCACCCTCGCCCTTGTATTACCGAAAACTGAGAGGTATCTCAGCAGCTCTCCGTAAGTAAGTTTGTCGATATCGACGTTAATGGTGTACGGGGTGACATACTTCATTGCCTTTTTCAGCATTTCCTTCTGGCTTTCGGTAAAGCCAGTTACATTTGTTTTGGGACATACCATGGTAATACCTCCATTAAAATAAAATTAAAAGCTGCCCACAGATTTTCTGCTGAACAGCATACTTATCAAATGGACAGCTTTTATTTGTCTATGGTATTATATTTAGATTTTCAAAAATGTAAAAAACGTTATGTCTTACCTTGTGGAAGACTTCCGTATTCGTAATTTCTGTAGTTGCGGACAACCATGTCTTCGTTCAGAATCACAGTCCCCACATCAGTTTGGTGTTTGAACTCTACGATATCATATCCTGCCTGCTTCGCCTGCTTGATAGCGTTTACATACCACTCAAGCATACTCTGCATTTTTCTGGGCTTTTTAATTAGCCTGTTAAACTCTCTTGTGCCTTCAACCAAAATTTTGGCTTCGGGCTTCGCAAGAATAACCTCGATATGCTTACCATAATAACTGGCTGATTTTTCTGATGTGGAACAAAAAAGGTTATCATCCCATTCTGTACAACCTGTACTGATTCGCTTTGTCTCACCAGGGACGGTTCCCCTATAGTAAATATTCACATTCAAGACCCCTTTATTGCACTAATTATTTATGACCAAAGCGTCTGCCAGAAGGCTTAATAATTTTCTTGTAACGCTTTGTTTTCGCCTTTATCCATATGCTCTGTATCTGCCGTCAATTTAAGGAAAAATCTCTTTTTACTTATAAAATAAACAGTAAAAAATTTTTCAACCTTATTATATATATAGACCAACGATATGTTAATAAAAGGCACAACAAAAATATCCAGATAAAAAAAGAGACCTTTCGGTCTCTTTTTTTATCTGGATGCAGTTCAGGATTCAAGTCCTGTTTTTAAAATACTGGTTGAAGTTTGTCGACCAAATCCGCATATTCGTCTGGGATATAATCCAGCATGCCGTTCTCCTTGAAATCGTTTCCGTAGAATCCGTAGCAGGAATCCATGAGCTCTCCTTCAGGAGTTTCAAGAATAAAGCCGTAGACGTCACCCCTGACGTACTGGTCATAGACTTCGACTTCCTCTCTGAGCATTTCCTCTGCCCTGTTTGCCAAGACTTCGGCTATGTCAGTAAGCGGAACCGTTACAACGTTCTCAGGCTTACGATAATCCAAAGCCTTGTTGTAGTCGAAATCAACCACGACTTTTCCATCGGAAATCTTCTTGACCTGACCGAAGTCTCCTCTTGAGTTGATTTTGACTCTTTCGCCGACTTTTGGCTTTCTGTGCGGGTCGGTAGAGAAGAGCTCGTTCTTTGTATACCCAGTCTCCTTGAGGAACTTCCCTTTGCTGGCATAAATCCATCCGACCTGACCAGAGTCCCACGGGTCTGAAAAGCCGACGGTATTCAGGGTTATCCCAGAATGGTCGTAGATGTATACGGGAAGAATTACATAGTAGTCCTTCACGAAATACAGCAAATCCTTTACATCCAAATCCTCCATTATGGACTGGAGCAAAGAATTATCTTTGTAGTTGAGAGGAGCTGGGAAAGAACATGTTTTGAGCCATTCGCCCGACCAGAGGCTGCTCTGAACCCACTCGTTGGTCGAACGATTATAGCCCAGCCGAACAGAAGCACTTTTGCCTTGCTTGACATACTGGACTATCTTCTTACGCAACTTTGCGTCCAATACATCCCAGATTAGAGACTCGAACAAATCTGCCGAATCATCAAAATTATGGCTGTCTCCCAAATTATATCTCCTGTGCCAACAGGTCATCGTCCCCACATTGCCATCCCAATTACGAGGACTTTCAGGGTCATTATCGTAGACGACCCTCAGAACCGCTTTGTCATTCTTTGAAATCATGAAATCCATAGAAAGACCACCCTTCATAATAAAAATAAAAAAGCCGTCTATTTCCTTTACCTAAACGGCGAACTTAAAGAATAGACAGCTCTTAAATAGTGCATTGTTATTATATTTTTTATCATTGAAAATGTTAAAACGCAGAATAAAGAAAAACCCGAATAGCGGGTTTTTCTTATCCATCATTTTATTGAGCTTTCGAGATAACTAACACAGTTCCGTTATCGTTAAAAACCGCATCCTTATTGGACAGGGCGTGATAAATGTATTGGTAATCCCCCGCCATACTGCTTAACCACAGAATAAGCACGGAGAGGAAGACCCACTTATACGGAACAGCTATGTTAGATACAAGAACCAGGACGCTGACAGGAATGTAGTACAGCAGTGGAGCTGCTGAACCTAATATTACCTGTTTATACGTCTGAGTCCCGAAGACTTTACATTCGGACATGAGTAGTCCGAACTTGACTTTACACTCGAATCCGAGTGCTCTGTTGACGACATAGTGGCAGAACTCATGGATATATTTGTCCGTGAACAGAGCCACCAATACTATCGCTGACGTTATCAGCCGAATAATGGGGTCGTTTTCTGCTTGTGACAGAACAAAGAAGAACGGCAGCCACAGAAGAAAGGCGACAATCAGAATGATATATGTCGCTTTTGATTTTTTAACATCTATTTCTTTGTGCATATAAATCAACTCCTTTTTGAAAATAAAATTAATCTGAAAAAGCGCTCACCAAAAATGAGGGAGTGCTTTTTCAAAGCAATATTCAATCTCAGAGTGCAGGACAAAGACCTCTGCATCCTAAGATTGTTCTCCCGTCAGGAGTGTATACGGGGTCAGCCACCGTATACAGCTTGCTGACATCTGCTCCAACCGCACGAGCGGCTGAAACGTACAAGGCGGGCACAATATAAATATCGTATCCATCTGGTAACTGGTCAATCCCTGTTACTTTCTTGCTCCACACAGGGATATTCTCCAGCGGCGGCATTTCGGTGATATCCATCTTTGCGGTCAGGACACCATTCGAGGGAAGCTCAGAGACAGTTTCCATGTTCTCTGTTGCAGTATACTTCCTGATGCTGAAGGTATATTCAGCTCCCTTGAGAATCTTAACCGACAAAGAAGTGCCGTTGTAGATACGGACATCATCGCCGAATTCTGCCGCATTGGTGTGTGCGGCATTGCCGACAGCACTGCCCTGAAGCACAGGAGAAACTCCCAGACACCCCAGCACAGTACGTCCAGACAGGTCGTATACGGGGTCAGCTATCGTATACAGCTTGTCTGTTTTATACCCAAGTATCTGTGCCGCCTGAGCATACATAGCAGATGTGATTATCGCATCTGCTTCTGGCATCGGGTCGATACCTGTTACCGTTTTGCCGAATACTGGAATCTTGCCGATGCTCGGCATTTCGACGGTATCTATCTTGGCGGACAACATGCCGCTTGAAGGAAGCGATACAGCGACCTTAGCGTCTGCGGAAACGTACCTTTTTACTTCCGAAGAAAACCCGTATCCTTCCTTTATGATGTTAATAGTATGAGGTGTATAATTCGTGATGTACATATTTTTTCCTCCCTTTTTTGTCTTAATTTTTTAACAAAATTTGCCACCTCATCATTTGTAAAAAATATTTATATTATCAGCCTAAGAAGAGCTGTTGCAAAAGTTTAACTTTATATAAAAAAGTTTGACGACAAGCATGACATCAAACTTTGGTATCAAAAAAGCTTATAAAATATACATCACAAATATTGGATATTGGTATTATATTATTAATCATATTAATTGTTAAATACAGGCTACATAACTTATCAAGAAAAAAGCCCGCCAAAAGGCAGGCTTTGTCGGTGAACGAGACTTTAACTGTTGAGCTTATTTGAAATATCGGCGATTGCCTTCTCAAGCTCCTGATATGCCTGAATATATCTGTCGAGCGATTCTTCAGATACATCCTCCAACCTGTTCCAAATGATATTGTTCAGCTCCTTGGAGTCGAAGCACATCCGATATTGATTACCGTAATCTCTTACTTTCTGGAGCTTTATCTGGAACGGGTCGGTCTGCTTGAAATGCTGTTTCTCCTTCTCGTAGAGTTCAGAGCACAAATCGTGGAACCACTGATGTGCGATGTGTTCACCAGTGTATTCCATGCTGAACCCGTACTTTGTCGTCGGGCACACTGTACTCATCTCTCCGAAGTTGTTGCCGAAAAGAGAATAAGAACCGATTGTATATTCGGTATCTATTATAAACCGCTTGTCATTTCGCCGTATCCACGCCCTCTTTGATGTCGTTTTCGGGCTACCGTACTGATTCTTGGGAGGAGAGTCCATCTCGGCTTCCCACTTTTTGAAAAGGTTCAGAAGATACGAAGCGACTCCATTCTTCATCTCATCAATGAAGGCGATTTTGTCCTCAAGGGACATCTCTTTTTCTATCTCGAACACCTTGAGCCCACTGCTATAACGGGGCTGAGGCTTATATACAGGAACCTTACTCATATTCAAGAATTTCATTTCTTCCATTCTGTAATTTAACATATTAAATCTCCTTTCATGCATTGAATTTTTGAATAGACTTATTGAATGGACAATATATACATGATGTGTATATATTATGTTTTTCTTTTGTTTTTTTGTTAAAGTAGATATGTTTAAAGGACAAAATCTAAATCAGTCAGGTTTTCTATGATGCCTTCAAAATCAACGAGCTTATGCCCATTCAATTTTGCAATATATTCATTGTTCCAGTAAAATATATCTATGCTTGGGAATTTTGATTTTACAATAGATGTGATTTTGTTTCTATTGTTTTCAGTGTCTAAAATAATAAAATCATCATAATTGTTAATAAAATATTCAAGCCCAAGTTCTGCGTATCTCAATATTTTAATTGTTTTTTCTCTTTTGAAATTTTCAAGGAAGGTATTTTTTATTTTATTTTCAGGGATACCAAAATAGAATTTTGCTTTATACCCATAAAAATTAAACGCATCATCCGTGACAATTCCAAAACCTTGTTCTTTCCACCACTCGCAAATGGCAATATGCACATCATACGTAAAATCGATTATATAATTTATTATTTCTTTTGAAAACGACATTGAAATACTCCTTACTCTGAGATTTTGAAGTGAGCAACAGCGTCGAAATAGATTAGCACAAAATAGAAATTATGTCAATTTGAGAAAAATAAAGCCTGCCAAAAGGCAGGCTCATAATTATTATTTTATGTTGTCGAAACCTTCGGAAGCGGCATCCAGTGCGTGATACGAATATCGTCGCTGCCAACATCTCCTCCAGTAAACCACCCCTTATGATACAATGGACCTTGTCCATTCTGATAAATGCCAAACCCCATTCTTCCACGGGCATCAAGACACCATACGATGTTAGACACCCCGCTTTTATTACAATCTGGCAGACGTTCGTCGACAGAAGTCCATGTTGAATTTTCGGGTAAACAACTTTAAGTGTGGAAAATAAAAAGAGAGACGTTAAAATTCATCTCTCTCAATATTGACGCAACCTATTGGTAATCTTGTCTCGGTCATCTGTGGATTTATAGGACTCACTAAAGGTTGTAGAGCAATCCTGACACTTATACCTATGTCCAAGAATATTGATGCCGACACGTTTACCAAACATGTTTAAGTCACGCACAAAGCGTTCAGTTTTGCCATGTTTGTAGATAGATATACTCCCACATTCAGGGCAGCAATACGGTGGCTTTTTGGTCTTTACAGTGAACAGGATGTCATTGTCATTCTCTTGTGTACCGATAACTTTAAACTCTGGTAAATTAAGCAAATTCATGGTGGTATCTTCCTTATTTATTCATCAATATCTGTTATTTCGGTATTACATTTACTACAATATATAGGTTCATACCAGCCATCTATATTGTCTTTATTAATAGCGAAAATAGTTTTTAAATCTTCGCCTTTACTGTTAACTTTGAGTTTTGCTGCTATAGATATATCCCTATGAAATGTTCTTCTATTACCACAATTAGGACATACTAATTTCATAACATAACCTCCTTCACCCTGTATCTGATTATATTATACCACACTTAAAGTTATATTGAGAGATAAATTTTTATTCAATTTTCAAAGAACAAAAATTTATTATTCCACAGTTAAAGTTTTATACCCGAATTTTCTATTAGGTCTGCGGCTGCAAAAAGAAGATTTTGCATAGAAGAACCAATTTTGTTTCTGTATGGTGAGTTGGCGATTTCCCTAAGCTCTCTTGCGATTTTCCTGATAATGCTTTGCCCTATCGACAGCCCATCTGAACTTCTCACAATACTCACAATTATGGCCGCATACTGCACCAGTTTCCGCATAAGCTTTGAGCTTACCGATACAGTCTTCTGTAAAATGCTCACACCATCTGCCAGCGAAATCAGTTTTTTCTCTCAAACCCCTCACCGTCGCTTCTATCAACGACTCCAATCCTTTTTCCATAAAAATCCTCACCTTTCCTATGCATTACACTATTGAATTATGCGAACAACGAATCCAAGTCATCGTCCGACTCTTTTGCATTGGGCTCCTGGTTGTACCTGAACTCAAACTCCGAAAAGCTATCTTTACCCCAGTCGAAGAGGCATGGGTCGGTCAAATCGCCGAAAGGATTGCATTCGATAACTGTTACGGTTCCATCATCGTTGTAAAAAACATCGACGATTATCGTATCTGTCGGCAGCAAATCTTTGATACCCCAAATCTTCTTCTTAATAGCTTCCTCGATAGTATCTTTATTGTCCCTGATTTGTGGGAAGAAGCTGCGGTAATAATACTGAGAAATCCCGACCAACTCGCCGTTTTGAACAAAACACCTAAATTCCCGCCAATCATCGATGTCGAGCCATTTCCTCAGAACAATGTACGGCAGGTAGTTATTTGCCCTGGCGACATATAAATCATCAGAAATACGCTCACTATCGAAGAAACGCCTCAGGACATCATTGCCATTTCTGCAACACGTTCCGTTGCTGAAGACTTCCCATGAATCCTTAGGGCTTCTGCTGCCGAGCTTCGCAAAACACCCGTTAGGAAAATCTCCTTCGATGAGCTCGTCAAGTCTCTTGCGGATTCCTTCAATTATTCCTTGTGCTTCATTCGAAGGAGCATAGCCGTCCGCATAGCACTCAAACGCCTCAATCATGGCGTCGAGTTCACTCCATGAAAGCCGCAATACTACAGTTGGGATTTCCAACAGTTGTAATGGTAGATTTTCAATATAGGTTAGTCTTGCTTCGTCAAACATAAATTTTTTCACCTTCCCTATGAAAATTCTTATTGAATAGACACATAGAAGTCCATTGCTTTTATTGTATTGAAAAAATTATTTTTGTTAAAAAGAAGCAACAATTTTGCAGTTGCTTCTTTAATAATCAAAAAAAATAAAAAAATAACTGATTTTCTTTTACAAATACTTTTTAACTAACCCATGCATCGGCTTTACCCACGATGAGAAATCCGCTTTCGGCCTCTCATCATAGATGAGAGTATAGCCGTTGATGCCTTCCTTGTACTTCTCCCTTTCAGCCACATTCGTCCAGTCGATTGTCGCCGTTCCGCCGTATGCGAATGCGAGCTCAGCCATAGGCTTTCTACTGTCTTCCAAAAAAATTCGCATAGCCACTACTGCACCGTTCTTTTCTACCGAATAATTATTCATTCTTATCAGCTCCTTACACTTAAAAAATAAAACGTTACTTTTGCTAAAGCATTAATATTATATATGAATCGCACGAACTGTTAAAACAAGTCAACTAAACTATTGACATAAGCATATTCTTGCATTAAAATATACCTAATGAAGTATATACCTGATAAAGTATATAAAAATAAGGGAGATGGTCTTGTACGATTATAGAATGTTTGTCAAAGAAAGTTTTTGATAAAAACCTGCAGGACTTCCGCAGGTGTGAAGACAAATGGGAGGTTAAAGACTATATTACCGAGGAGTTTCTTAAGAAAAATTTTGGTTTTGTGGTAGGAGTATTGCAATCTACAGACCCGAACAAAAGTATCGATTATTATAAATGGGAATACATTAAAGACCTGCTGGAAAAAGGTCGTGTAGTTGAAGACCCCTTCATGCTGTACCGAGTAAAAAGCGACTTACCCCGTTGCCCTTTATGTGGTGGAACTTACAATGAGGCAACGCATGAATATTCGATATCAAGACGGGACAACAAAACGAAAATTTGTCCTCAATGTGGAATTGATGAAGCCTTCCAGGATTTATTCGATGAAAGAGGTTAACAAGTCTTGAGTAAAATAATCATGTTTGGAAGAAGTATCGCCGATATAGATAAATCACTGATGCAGGATTTTGACATCACTTGTCAGGTAGTAAATTTCGCAGCGTGGATTCGAAAAAAAGCTTATGAAGATTTCGGATTGCGGCTTGTTTCTTCAGAAGCAATAAACAGGCTGGATGAAATCGTCGTCGAGAATCACTACAGAGACAAGGCTGAGTGGTTAAGAGAAAAAATGAGGGAAGCTATAAGGGCTAAAAAACCCATGAAACAAATCAGGGATGACGAAAACGATATATAATTTAAAAAATTTTCTCAACACAAAAGGGAGCTGCCGATATTTTATGGCAGCTCGTCGTCTTTTTCATCAAAGTCTTTTTCGATAAGCTCTTCCAAGTCGGGAATTACTTTTTGCTTTTCCTGTTTTTCTTTTTTCAATCTAAAAATCGAACTTACGTCCTCCCCAAAATATTCTGCAATTCTGAGTGCAACCGCCAAACTGGGCGTTTTCTTTTGAGCTTTGATAGCAGCAATCATCTCTCTGGATATCGAACAGTATTCAGACAAATCTTTTTCAATTTCTGAAATTTTTAAGTCTTTCCCAGTGTTTAAGGCATTAAGCCTTTTCAATAAAATATATGCTTTTAATGAATTCTCAACTTGCAACTCCTTCAAACTTATCCCCTCCTAAGGGGAATATTATAATAAAAGAAAAATACTGTCAATACAATTTTATACACCATGGGTATATTTAATTGTACCAAAAACAATAAGGGCAGTTGGAGTTTTACTTTCAACTGCCCTTATAAAAGCTTTCAGACACATCTCATATAGAGCCTGTCATAGCACTCTTTTGTGCAATTCTGGTTAATCAACCTTATTATCAAAAATCGCTCTCATTACTTTTGAAATAATACCATATGAATATCCTTTTCTTGCAAGCAACCCAGATAGTTTTCTATATTTGGAATTTCGGTCTTCTGCAGGGTCGAGTCTGGTATATCTCTCTTTGGCAAGTTCAAGAGCCCGTTCATATTCTTCTTCGTCAGATATATTTTCTGTTAGAAGCTGGTTTATAATTTCCCTGTCAATACCTTTGCGGTACAATTCCTGCTTTACCTTTTGCTTTCCAGCCTTGCTAAAAATCTGTTTTTCTTTTATAAGCGAATTGGCAAAAGTGACATCATCCAGGTATTTATATTTTATAAGCTTATCTATGGTAGTTTTAATTACTTCGTCATTGTACCCTTTTTCCTTCAGGGCTTTTTCAATTTCACTCTGGCTGCGAGCCCGATATGAGAGCTTGTTCAGAGCAGCATTAAATGCCCGTGCATATTCTTCTGCCTTCACAACATTCTGCAGAAAATCGTCTGTGACCTCTTTCCCTGTTGAAAGAGAATATTTTATCACGACGTCTTCGTCTACGCCGATAAAAAACTTATTATCAACATAAATATTATATCTGGCTTTATGCTTTTTCTGCGGTTCTATGGAAGTGATTTTCTTCATAATTTGATATTTCAGCTCACCAGTTCTTTCTGTTTGTTCATTTCAGCAACTGCATTTTCATATCTGGTTTTTTCAGCCATATATGCCTCTATTTCATTTTTTTGCTGGTCGGTGATATTTACTTTTTGATTATTGAGATATACACAATATGAGCCGCTCTTACCGTATATTTTTTTATTCCACCTCTTGCCGACCAGAATTTCTGGGCAAACAGGAGCCTTTAACTGTACGGTAGCATCTTCTTCATTTTCTACTTTGTGATTGTTTTTTTGAGCATCTTTTTCGAATATTAGGTTCAGATATGTAGTAAGGTCTTGAGGATTGACAAGGTTTAAGTCTTGTACAGGTATTTTTAGTGCTTTTTGAGCTTCAGCATCCATTTCTTCAAACGGCACACGCTTGTTCCAGCATTTTTGCGGCTTTTTTGTCTCTGATATCCCGTCTGCCTCTATTACTGGCATATTGCTCCAGTGATAACCCAGTGTCTTTATACGGTCTTTTACTGGCATCGTGTCGCCACTGAAATACAAAACAATAGGAGTTTCTATATCCAAAGGATTGATAATAAAATTTAGTATCAGAGGGCTTACCTCTGTTGTTTTATCCAACTTTTTATCACTCCTTTCATTTTCACATAGAACTATTGATTTTCACATTGGTATTATACCACAAAATTGACTAACAATCAATTAAAGGCAATAAAAAAAACACCTCTTTGATGAGATGCTTTTATTTTTGTATTATCTTTTTAAGCTTGTTCCTCAAAACTCAATTTTATTAGTTCTTTAATAACAAGCTGGCTTTTCTGCTTATTTTTCTTAAAAATTCCGCTCAAACCATTTTCGAGAAAATGTTTTTTCCGAAGATGAGACATAGCGTATTCTTTATTCCATCCTAATTTATCAATCAGCCATCGGGTTGCAGTTACTGACATTTCTTCAGTCCAGAATCCATTTGGTAAAGTGGAAAATTCCCAGGGTTTAAATTTTCCAGGGTATATAGCATCAATCAAATCAAATATTTTGAATTTATCAATAATTGATACTAACCCATTATTTTTAAACACTCGGTTGTTCAATTTTTTCTTAATATCATCTTCTGACCACTTCAGCTTTTCTTCTAACAACCACTTGGTTGCTGAACAAGCATTTTGGAAGTTCCAGTAATTCATTGGAACATAGGGAAGCTCCCAAGCCTTGAATTTATCAGGATAAGCCACAAGAATCGCTTCAGCAGGACTGGAATTGAAGCATCTTTGTATCATTCCATACAAACCGTTCTTTATAAAGATTTCTTTTGACAATTTTTCTTTGATGTCTGCATCAGACCATTTTAGCTTGACTTCTATTAGCCACCTTACCGCTTCTATACCTTCAGAAAGAGTCCAGTAATCATTAACAACGTGGTCTCCAAGCTCCCATCTTCTAAATACGCCAGGATACAAGGCATTTACTGCCTCAAACAAGCTTGAATTGTACACCATCTTAAACATACCTAACAGATTATTCTCTTTAAAAATTTTGTGATTGAGCTTTTTGCGAATATCATCATATGTCCATTGAAGTTTTTCTTCTATAAGCCACTTCATTGCCTCATATCCATGGATTTTACCCTCATCACCTTGCCAGTAATTGTTAGGTGCATTTACGAAATCCCACGGTTTATAATTGCGTTCTGGGTATGCTGCGGAAATAGCCTCATAAGGAGAGCTATGATAGACAATATTTAACATCCCGCCCAAAGCATTTTGGTGAAAAGTTTCTTTCCTGAGTTTTTGCTTTATTTCTTCACTATTCCATTTTAAAATGTCATCAAATAAATACCTTGTAATTTTGGGGCAATACAACAAAGCATCCTTATCACTCCAAAAATCTCTGGGGAATCTCCGTATCTTTTTTGAGAGAACAAGGTCATATATTTCAACTTCAGATAGTCTGCTCAAATCGATATTATACTTTTTAGCGACCATGCTTTAGAGGTTTCCTTTCTTTATAGCTGATGATTAGAAATTTTTAAAATATCCCTACTTTTTTGATTATGTCACATTTGAGATAAAAAAATCAATAAAAAGAAAAACGCCTCTCGAAAGAGGCGTTTAACTGTTTTATATGCGTTATACTTCAATATACTCGTAGTTTTCGTTCATGCCATGCTCCTCTGGCGTTTCCTGTGTTATCTCGAAATACATTGCGTAGGCTTCACGACTGCCACCCTTGGGTATTTTTTCGGAAATCTTTTTACCATTCTTAAAGGTTCTGATTCCCACATTATACCCAACATCTTCGTCTGCCCAAGCGATTTCAATTTCAACGTCTGGATACATCTCGGAGAGGGCAGCAATAACTGGAAATGGGCAATTCCACGCAGTTTGGAAATATAAAGCGTTGTCGGTGTTCAGCTTACTTGGCTGACCATAGGCGTTCCATTTTGTTCCCCAGTTTTCTATGCTCCAACCATACCAGGAAGCGGCCCCGTACCTGATATAATTTTCGCACCCCTTGAGAAAATTTTTGAGTCGAATTTCGTCGAATTTCTTGTCGGAATTGCACCCCTCATGCAGTCTGTTCATTACAGACCTGAACGGCTCTCCAGCAGTAGATTTGATTTCGAACGGAAATAAGTCAGAGTTTGCTTCTACGTTCATCAAATCGGCAGGCATAGGTATGATTTTATTAAAATCAATCGTGCCGTATCCGAAAACCTCTGCATCTTCACTTTCCTCAATCTTGATTTTCTCGAAGATTTCCTGTACCTTTTCAGGTTCTGCTTTTATCGTTAGCCTGTTTGTAATATGATTTGGCATTATTTATAAACTCCTTTCCGCAAAAAATTCCGATATTTAAAGTAACTTTAGCTCATACATTAGTTCCTTTTCCAAAGTTTCGCTCCTTTCTTATTCAAAATAGAAAAGCACCTGGGTATACCAGATGCTAACTGATAAAATAAATCAATTTTCAAACTTACATGTTGTTATTATATAAGAAGCACTAAAATTTGTTAAATAAACTGCGCAATATAGACTGCGCAAATACCTGGTTATGTGTTACAATAATACTATTATAAGCAACCACGGAGGGATAATATTTGAAGAAACGTATTGCATTATATATAAGAGTTTCAACTGGCAAGGAAGAGCAAAAAACATCATTAGAACATCAGGATGAGGGACTCAGAGAGCGAGCTATCAGGGAAGGACACGAGATAGTATGGGTATACAAGGATGATGGTAATCATAAATCAAACATCCCAATAAATATTTTTTGTTTTGTCGGTGCCTGATATTATCGTCCGTTCAAAAGGACTGTTTCGTACTTTTCGTTACTTGTTCCCGCTACGTTATTCTAGCTATAACTTTCCAACGGAACGCCACACTCTGCACATACCGCTCTTCCAAGGCAACGGTGGCAAAACAAACGCCAGCAAAAATAGCAATGATGATAAAAAGAATGAAAATTTCTCTCAAACCCACAAATTTTTCTTCTGTACATATTTTTTGAATTTATCATTTGTGGAAAATGTTTGTTTGAAAACGGCTCGATGGCATCTAAGCTGTTTCATATGAGAAACGTGACAAAAATAATTTTTAAAAAGTGCGTAGCTTTTCCTTCCTTATCCAAACGGAACGCTTTACTGGAAAAAATACTACAAAATTGATAATTTGTCAATATTTTTTGGAATATTCTCAGAAAATCAACGAACCTTTTTCGTCCCAACGGCTATACAACTTGCAGTTTTCTCTCAGAATTAAATATTTCACTGTGTCGTTGTCCTTAACTTCCGTGCTCATGCAATCATTGTCGACAACAACGCTGAAACCGAAAATTGCGTATTTGGTTGCTCCGAACGGCAGAATCTCAAGTGCTTTACCTTGAGTTCTCACGAAGTCCTCGATTTCTGCAAACTTTTCATCGCTGCACTTATGTTCCCGTATCCACTGATTTTGCGGGCAGTCGTGGTTTTCAGAACTCGTGTAGAGCTTTCTGAATGTTATCTGGTCGGCATTGAGTTCTTTTGCCCTGTCAAATATCGCTTTTGGCTCGACATTGTTATATACGTCGGTCATATTGAGTGACAAACGCAAGTTGAAATCATATCTCTTGATTTCACTGCACACATTGTCAATATCGACTTCGAAGCCTTTCTTTGTCCCGTTGTATTCTGCGTTCTTCTTGCTGTCAAAGATAGAAGATATCGACAATGAAATCGTATTCACGCCGACTGTGTTTCTGAGGAATCTCAGCTTTTCATCATCGAGCGTGACGCCTGAAGTCTGTATCTCAATCCATATGAATGGCGACGGCAGGGACTCGTTCCAAAGAGCAAATTTTTCAAGGAAGTCCTGGTTGAGCAATGGGTCTCCATTACCTGTCAGCATGACGGTGTTACATCCGTTGTCTCTTGCAAACAGGAGCCTTTTCTTATAGTCCTTCGTATAAAGGTCAACGAAGCGGCGGTTCTTTTCGATTTGATTAACATAGTCTTCACGGTGCATATGCGACACGCAAAAAGCACAATTATTAAGGCAAACTGCTGGAACACAGACACTTAAACTCTGAATTATCATATATTTTCCTCCTGCATTTTATTTTGCTTCTCTATCCGTTATCAGAGGCACGGTAGGTTCTATTCTGATTTGATTTGCCTCCCAATCGAATCCTCGACATATACTTTGTTATATCCGTTATATCTGCCGTCTGTAACGGAAATCCCTGTCAGCTTGTCAACTTTGGCTTTACGGCATAATGATTCCCATTCCCGTGAATTTACCAAAGTCCTGTCTGGAAAGGGATATTTGTATAACTGTTCAAATGATGCCGTTTCGTTTGCTTCCAAACGTATTACTCCTTTCAGTGGGCAGGATTCTTTTCGAACCCTGCCCATGATGTGCTGTTACTCTATGAACCCCCAGATTTCTCCTTCAGGCGTCTGGAAACCGTATATGCCTTTCTTGACAAGTCCTATGATAAACTCGGACACTTCATGGAACTTGTTGAAAGGAATGTTGCTGAAGTCGATTTTCTCATGAACTGGGTACTTACAGGTCGATTCGCACACCTCTTCATATTCCTCTTTGGAATCATATTTGAAGAGTGCCTGGAAATTGACGGTCTTGGCAGCTAAATCTACCGTAACTCTTGCCTCTTCCCAGTTGCGTGTTTCCTCAATGCCTTTTTCGCTTACTGCAGTCAGTCCTGCATTCCTGCTCACAGCCTTATCGAATGGAATTTCCTCTGCTTCTGGAATGTTCTTCTTTATGTATTCCATCTCCTCATCTGTAAGCCCTGCCCCTGTCGTTTCCAAAAGCTTAACAGCATTGATGACCCTGTTTTCGTAAGAAATATTATCTATGTTATCGAGAATGAATTGTGTGACTTCGAGCGAAGATGTGGTATATCCACTCCAATGATAATATGCGTTTGCCAGCGTTTTGCCGTTTTCTGCAATTTCAAGATTAAGTCTTTGTCCCATAAGTAATCTCCTTTCTTTATTTTGTATTTTGATTATACCACAAATTTGACGAATTGTCAATACCAATAGACAACACTCCTCTATATTGGGTAAGAAAATTAAGTTCAAAGAACATTTGCTTTTAAAACAGAAGGCGGAACAAAACTAATGAGTGAATTTTCGATTATATCTTCATCATCATTTTGATTTTACTTTTTATTATATCTTTAGGTGAAATTTTGTTAAAAAAAAACAGCTTCCGCCTTCTGACGGAAGCTATCAGTTAACTATTTTCACTTTTTCTATCTCCCCTGTCACCAGTTCTGTGTTTTGGAGAAATTCAACTTCAAGCCCCTTCTGCTGTATCAAGTTATCAAGTTGCGTGACCAGATTATTGTTCTGTTCTTTCTTGATATCCAGAGCCGTGTTAGTGTAAATACGAATTCTACATGGCATTTTTACTGCTGAAATAGCATCAATGATGCCTTTTATGACTATTTCTTTTGGACTTACGTCTTCAAGAAATGATTTGACCAATATTTTTCTGGTATCGTTATATTCTAATACGGATAAATAGTTTGCTGGTTCTTCATTGCTTTCTGGGACCCCGCAAACAAATAATTTTATATCTTTAATTTTCGATTTCTCTTTTGAGATATTTCTTGTTTCTGACTTTCCTGCACTTGTTGGAAGCTCTAATTGACCAGGCAGTACAGTTTGTTGGCTTGCCTCATTGTCTTCTGCAAGGTACGCAGCCGCTTCCTCGTATGAAGAAAAGGACTTGAATTTGCAGCCACTGAACTTATGGACTTGTTCTTTGCATTCTTCCCATGTATTAAATATGCCAGTTTTACGACCTTTTTTTACAGCATAAAACTTGACTTCGGAATCCAAAGTGCCTTTCTCCTTTCTAAACAATATAGAAAATAAATATATTGGGCTATCAATAGAATTTTATAATATACCTTTATATATTATATAACATATTATACTAAATGTCAAATATAACGTTAATTTCCACAAAAAATCTATATTAAAAATATAATTTTTAATATAATTTTACTATTAATTTTTAGCTAATAAAAAAGACCTGCTAAACTGGCAGGTCTTATTCTTCCTCCTTTTCTTCATATTCTTCCTCTTCCTCATCTTCCCAGTAGAGACACTCCCACGCATGTGGGAAAGACCCGCCCACAATGGCGTGGGTGGCAGTATTGGTAACAGAGACACTCCCACGCATGTGGGAAAGACAAGTTCAGAAATCTGAAACGCTGGACCTATGTAAGAGACACTCCCACGCATGTGGGAAAGACTTTGACTATAAGTTATAACTACGCTGTATATGGCTATGAGACACTCCCACGCATGTGGGAAAGACTGACGGCTGCCACGGGTCTATAAATAGGAGTTTCGCCAGAGACACTCCCACGTATGTGGGAAAGACGGCTTATAGGCTATTCTAAAATTGACGGCGGTTGGGGAGACACTCCCACGTATGTGGGAAAGACACCAGCGAAACCCGCTATTTTGCTGGGTTTTATTTTTAAAACCCCATTTTGGTATCTATTTAATAATATTTTATATCAAATTGGATTATATGTCAAAATCCAAAATTAGAGTTTTTGTAAGTATATATTAAACAGTAATTTTTCTTTTTATTAACTTAACTCCATCAAAATCAATTATACTTCTTATTGGGTCGCCGTTTATTTTAAAATCAAATCCCTGTTCATTGTTGTAATTAAAAACAAGTAATGCAGGTTGGTTTTTATTAGAACAAACTTTATCCCATAATAAATCCCTTACTCTTGATGATATGTTCCCAACAAAAACTCCAGATTTAACTTCTAATAACCACAAACATATTTCTCCTTTTAAATTATTTGGAGCATTCTCAACTATCAAAACAGTCATATTGTTTACCGCCTTGTATTTCTTTATCGTTATCCCATAACATAGAACAAGCATCTTGATTTTCTTCTATCTTCATATCAAAGATATATTCTAAATCCTTAATCATTTTTTTAACTATATTTTGAGTCTTCAGATATTTTCTAAAAGTAATACGTAACTCTTTTTGAAAACTATTTTCATCATATGATTTTTTTGCAACAACTTCAAATGCTGCAATTATTGATGATTCAAATTTGTATATATCTGCAATATCATAAACAAAAGAAAGCATTCTTCCAGTATGTATAAAACCAATTGCTGGGGAATAACCAAGCGAAACTAATACTCCCTGAACAACTCCATATAACATATTGTTTGTAATAGAAATTGCTCTATTTATTTCATCTTCAGGCTCAGAATCTTTATTATATTTTCTGCCATTCCATTTTACTCCAAACATTTTACTTAACTGAATATAAGATGCTCGAACCTTTGCTCCTTCTAACCCCCTTAATTGTTGCAAGCTCATATCTTCTGTGTTGATTTCACCAAATCTACATTTATACATTCTTCTTACTACTTCGAGATGCAAATCATTATTAGAAAAACATTTAACTTGTTGTAGCAAATTTTTTGAACTTTGAGTTTCTCCTATTCCTGAAGCGTAAAACCTTGTAATTTTATCGCCACACCAAACAACTAAGCAGCCATATTTTGCTAAAGACTTAATTGCTGCATGTGTTATTGATGTTCCTGGACCAAGGAATAAGACAGTAAGAGATGCACAAGGTATAGGGATTTCTTCATTTTCTTTTATTATTTTAATAGAAAAATTATCTTGTTCAATAATTGCATGTTCTACATAAATATATGAAATACTATCACTTAATCTTGGCAATTCGTGGTAATTCAAACAATTTACCTCCTTACACACTGAATAATAATACGATTTTAAAGCTTAATACACTCCCACGTATGTGGGAAAGGACAGTGTATGGTTTTCTGGTGTTGCAGTCTGTAAAAGAGAGAGAGGCTCCCACGTATATGGGAAAGACTTACAATGGATTCGCCTGAAACAAGGCAAGTTCAGAGAGACACTCCCACGTGTGTGGGAAAGACTACCACTTTGCCGTCGCCAAGCAAAACCGCTTTTATGAGACACTCCCACGTGTGTGGGAAAGACGTATCCATATGGTCCCTTGCCTCGCAAGTTGTTAGAGACACTCCCACGTGTGTGGGAAAGACACTAACGAAACCCGCTATTTTACTGGGTTTTATTTTTTAAAACCTGTTTTGGGGTCAATAACTAATTGTTATGCTCTAATTTAGATAAAAGCAACATTCCTGCTCCATATGCTTTACATCTGCCTATGCCTTCAGTATAAGCATAGATAAAACTTTCCGCATCGGTTACTGTAAGAATACCTGAAATAGTTGTAAGAGTAAATCTGTTCTGAGTACGATTTTTAATTCCACGAACAATCTTTTTTTCTATTTCTTCTGAATGAATTATTTTAAACCCATTGTTTTTTGATACTCTTTCAAGCCAATCAAGCCTTCCCTGCTTTGATGTAATTTGAATTGCATTGGGGGATGACTCTCCTGTTTCTTTGTTTTTGGGTCTTTTACTGATAAATACGGACAATTGGAATTTATAAACATCCCCATTTTTTATGCCAGAAATAAATTCATTTATATTTTTTGTTTCAGCAGACATCAATATTTCTGATTCCATTAAAGGTTTCCAATTGGGAATTACTTTTGAATAAACGTATGCCATTAAGATAGATTGTTTTTCTATAATTCTGTATATAACCCCATATTTACTTCTTGGAGATACAGAATTCTTTTCTTTTGGAAATGCAGTCATAATCAGAGTATGCATTTTCTGGCAGTTGTCATAAGCATCTACAACTTCATTGTTTCTATAATTGAAAACTATTTTACTGAAAAACATTATATATTAACAACTCCTCTTCTTATCATTCTTGGCATATAATCCCGCCCAACTCTGCCATTTATCTCATCATAAATTTCTTCGTTACCGCATTCATCCTCGATTATGAACGGCAAACTTCTTTTGTCTCTTCTTTCACATGTAGGTTCTTTTATAAAAGCCTCTTCAACAGAGTTGTATTTGTAAGAAAGTTTGCCAGTCAAAGGGATTGATTGTATACAGCACTTTCTTCCAAGGAAAGGAATCCAAACGGGGTCATCAAGTGCTTTTTTGCAAGATATTAATACATCTTCTTCCCCGCTTATTGCTATTAAATAAGATGCATCAAATATATATTTTCTGATTGAAGTTTTGTTACCGCTCAATATTTTTCCATCTGCTGTATATATATCACCGCTTATAATTTGATAGTCCCCATCTTTTTTCCCTCTGCGGTCAATTCTCACACTAACTTTGATTTTTCTACTTAGCTCTAAAATTCTCCTATCTCCTTTAGGGAATCCCAAAGCAGCACTTAAAAGTCCAACAATTGCAGATTTAGTTGGGAAAGAGAGCGTGTCTTTAAAGTCCCATGAGGCGCCTGAACCAAACGCCATCATGGGAGCTTCCAGTCTTAATAATAACAAAGGAATACTCATCAGGATGTCCTCCTTATTCGAATATTTCATCTAATACTGCTTTGTAAAGGCTTTTTGTACTTTCAGCAACAAAATTAGTTCTTTTAGGAGCATCCACGTTATTAACATCGAACCAGAAACGGATGGATTCGGTAGCATATTTTACATCCATTCTGTTCATAAATTCTACGAGTTTTTCTGCACTTTTAACAGAAAGTGATTCATTCTGGTTAACATTTACAGGAACTTCAAATGCGTTGCAAGGATTAAAAGGCTTTTTTACGTCCTTAATTTCAATCATAATAGTTGAGGGCAAAGTATAACCAGCATAAGAGGCTTGTTTACCACCAGGAAGCATTTCACAAAATGATTCTATTAACAGTTCGAGTCCTTTTTCCATTATTTCTTCCCAGTTTTCATAACCTTTAAGATTTTCATACATTTGTGCCAAGTCAATAATTCCGTATTTAAAATAACAAGAAGAGTTATATTCAGAGTTGTTCAACATTCCCGCACCTTCACCTGAATCACGGTAGTCATCTACGGCAGTAAAGAAATCAATTTCCTTATTAACACGATTTGTACTGAAAGCATGAGCGATATGTACCGAAGCAGGAACATCTTTCATACTTTTTGATGAAACCATTCTGCCAAAGAAAGCCACATCAAGAGATTTGGGATAAATATCTCTTTTAAGAAGTTCATCTTCGATTTCTTGTGTTTTTATTTTTGAGAACTTTTTAACAGAACCTGCTTGGTTGATTTTATCAAGGATGATTTCTGCAAGAGCTTCCAATTCGCTTTTATCCCAAGCTATCATTTGAGTACGAGCCTTTTTGCCAGTGGGAACATCTTTGTCAATATCTTCGTTTTCAACATTTTCGTTATTAACGGTATCCACCTCATTAATAGGGGCTTCCTCATTACTTTTGTTCTTTTCTTTATCCTCTTTATCGTCTTTTGACTTTGTTCCAAAAGCACTAAGTAATGAAATAACTTCACTCTTATATTTTTCGTCAACTTTATCTTTAATTTTTTCCCATACAAGAGTTGGCATTTCACAAGTTCTTTCACTTATAGCAAGCTCATTGAATGCTTCATTTTTTCTTATAACATATTTGAGTGATTGAGAAGAAAGCCTTGCTCTTTCTTTACCTCCAAAAACAACTGTCTTAGGAGCCCCATTTATATCCCTGTTAAGAGCTGTCGCAGGTGTATTTACTAATACCGACATTTCAATAATCTTGTGTTTAAACATAATTTAAAACCTCCATTTATCACTTATTTATAATTTTAATTTTCAACAAATTGGTGAATCCATTTTCTTTTAATAGTATCATTTTCATCTTTTGTCCAGTCGCAAAGGTCAACCATCATTCCTGCAAAATCAATTTTGATACCTTCTTGTTTTGCTCTGTTACAAAGATTGGCTATTCTGTATAACATAAGTGTATTATCAGAAGGGATATCTTCAACAATTCTCAAAAATTCCTTATCATTTTCTCCGCTAACAACCTTTGCTGCACGGGGGAATGGCGTTTTTCCATAAAAATCTTTCCCGCAATATGCAAACATTGCAACGACTGGAAAAACAATTTCATTTTCTTTTTCATGGACAAGATTCTTTACTGCTTTTTTATATGCCATGAAAGCTTTAACTGATGCTTGAGAAAACTTTCTGCCAAAACTTTTTTTTAATTCCGCAATTTCACCGTCTTTTAGATTCCCTACTGATGATAAAATCTCGCAAGCTGTTGAATATGTCATACTACAACTCCTTTCTTTTTGATTGTTTTTTTCGATTTGGGTTTTTTGTTTTCTTTTATTCCTAATTTGGCTTTTAATTCATTCGTAAAAGACTTTTTGTCCATTGCCAAATAGTACATATCATGTACTGTAGGGTTTGCCTCGATTTCCGCTTTATCATAATATTTAAGAGCAGTTTGAATAAGCATATCTTTGAATTTTGCCATGAGAGCAAATACAGCTTCTTCACTTTCACAACTTAAATCTTTAAGCTCTACCAAGAAGTTAGAAAACAGAAAATCTTTAATTTCATCTAAAAAACCTTGTAAATCAAGGATTAACAAAAAGCCATTTTCTGAAAAACTCTTTTTTCCTTCTGAGTTAATCGTGAAACGTTTGCGTCGGAACAAATATTCTATATTTTCTACATACTTAGTGCAGGTTGCGAAAATTTTTGTTTTTTCTGTATTGTTAATTATTTCATAAGGGAAATTTAACCGTTCCCTTATCATTTTTACTCTTTTGGTTTTTTCCTGAGGTGATTTACCACAACCGACGATTCCATATACATCGATTAAAAAAACATCATCTTTTGTGTTCTCAATATTTTTAAAAACCGCTGGAAGCATTACTCCACTGCCATTTGAATTCTGTTTTATGGTATCTTCTGTTGATGAGAACACAAGACCAAAATCTTGCCAAACTTGTTTTGTAGAGTTTATTTTATTATCGTATCTTGGGAAAATTGCTTCACGAATTCCTTTTTTATTAAAGGTATAAGCTACATGAGGGTCTATCCATCCATCGCTTGATTTAAGGATAAGTCCTGGGCCATAGTAAATCTCTTTTACATAACCATTGGAAGGAATAAGTTTTATTGTTCTTGCTTCAAAAGTCATTCCGTCAAGAATAGACGTTTCTATTTGTTCTATTCCTTTTGTAACAACTTTATTAGCTCTCCATGATGGCGGTAAATTGTTATAGCTGCAAACCCTATTAGACGAACCATCGAAAACAGGAACACAGTTGCAAACAATTTTTTGATATAAATTTTCAATTTTTGTATTTATAAGCATATAGTAAGGAGGAGTTTTGTTTATACCATCAGAGTATCCTCTTCCTCCAGCAGTAGCAAAGGGAGCAATAGCGGCAAGTGCAGGTAGAACATCCCTATATGCTACAGCAAAATTCTTTACTTCTTGCAATGGGATATAAAAACAATGATTATTCCCTGAGGGGACAGTCTCAAAGATTTTTGCAACAGAAATAGGTTTTACTTTTTTTCTTTCTTCACTGGTGGTTAAATAATTTCTGGTTTGCAAAAAAGGTTTTTTCTCATCGAACAAATCAAAGACAGGTTCATCTTTTTCACAAAATTTTATGTACTCGTCGAACTTTTCCATATCAAATTTGTTTTCATCAAGTGCTTCTTGGATTTCAATAACATCTTCATAATTGTAACAATCCATTGCCATGACAATTAGAAGCCTCAGAATTGAATATTCCTCCACAGGAGAAGAATATCTCACGTTTTTGATTAAATGCGCATCTCTGAATGCTTCTCGAATAGAAACATATTTAACCTCTCCATTAAGATACACTACTTTTATACATTCATTTCTAATAACATCATAACTTTCGTTTGGCATACCGCTTTCTCCTTTAAAGTATTTCAAAATCATTTTCAAATGAGATTTTATATATTCTTCCATTCTTAAAATGGAATTCGTCGCTCTTGGTTGCATACACAATTGAGTTTTTTAGAACTCCAGATTCTATTTTTATTGGAGGCAAAAAGCCTTCTGCAGGTTCAGTAAAAACTTTTTTCAAAGAAATGGTAAGACTTTCGTTAAACAATTCGTTGCAATCATCTTTTGATAAGGAGTCGAAATTGTATTTAAGGAACTCAGACTCTTCAACCAGGATAATTCTTTGTGAAGGCTCCCCTATCCTTGTCGATACTGCAACCAAAGATTCATCTTCCAAGTCTTCGTCTGGAGCAAACATAATAGATGCATTTACTTTTGAGTATTTGTTCGGCTTTGGTTCTGGCAGCATTACTGCCCTTGCAGAAATTTCTTTTAGTTTGTCAGCATTTTTATATGCTTGATAGTCATTAATTTGAGACTTATTCCATTCTGAAATATCCTCTGGTCTAACATCTGCGTAAACATACTCAATAAGAGTTCGTGTATCATCAGGTATCTTGATTTTTTCTTTTGTTTTCAAAACCTCTTCCGTTCTATTGAGTATGTATGGGTAATAAATTATTTCAGACAAATTAAAAGTATCTTCAGGCATGGTTAAAACAGTCATTTTTCTTTTTGATAGCCAATCAGGTCTTGATATAAAGTTAAAACGATGTTCACGCCCAATCCTCTGAATTAAAAGGTCAATCGGGCAGAGTGCTGTCAAAACCCAATCAAAATCAACATTTAAGCTTTGTTCAATAACCTGTGTTGCTACGACAATACTTCCTTTGGCATCATTTGTTGTTTCCCTTTTTGGTCCATACAGCTTTTCACATATTTCAAATTTTTCTTTTTTGTATTTAACTTTTGTTAGTGCAGTTAGTAACATGGTGTTTTCAAATTTTTTCTTAATCGCTTTAAAACATGCCTGAGCCTCTTTTACTGTATTAAAAACAATTGCTATATTTCCCCCTTTTGATACTACTGGGGAAATCAGCTCCCAGATTGCTTCGTAATCATTGAGAATTGGTTGCATTTCAACTTCAATTTCCCTCTCGTCCGAAGCTTTAAAATTCTTAAAATAAAGGTTTTTGTCTTTATCCAAAACTGTTATGAGCGGATAATTATCTTCTTTAGGGATGTCATATTCCTTACCAGCATAAGCCTCTATAAGACTCTTTTTTTTCTTATAAGGCAATGTTGCTGAAAGAAGTATAACTGGAATTTCATATTCCCTTGCCCACATAAGAAGATTTTCAATAATGGTATTCATATATGCGTCATATGCGTGTATTTCGTCAATAATCAGAACTTTATCTATCAACCCTAACAGTCTTAATTTTGAGTATCTAAAGGGCAATACGACCATCATAACTTGGTCAACCGTGCATACTATATTTTTCATAAGAAGGTTCAGTCTTGATGGCTTTAGCCAGTCGGCATCTTCAGCAGAAGATAAAAAAGAATTATCATCAAGCTTACTTAAAGAGTGTGTTTTCACTATATCTGCATCAAATTTTTTAAATACAGGCGAAATTCTTTTAAAGATTGAATCCGTTGTTGCTGCTGTGGGAAGTGCAAAAGCTATTCCTCTTTTACCTTCTCCAGCTTGAGCCCCAAGTAATTCTGCTGCTTCCGTTTTTCCTTCTCCAGTTGGTGCTTCAATTATGACAAATCGGATATTTTTTATAAATTGTGGCAGATTTTTTGCAATGACCTGCAATGGTCTTGGGTTTTTAATTGTTTCATCTAAGTCAGTTATGGTAAGTGTTTTTGGCAAAGTGTTGTTTTTCAATATACCGATTTTTGATAAGCATTTTTTACTCTTCTCATCTGCAATTGAAGAGTATACCAAAACATCTTTACAGAATTTATCACTTTCAAAAATTTCGCCTGATGCAATCCAATCTGATATATTTATTATGCTTTCAATAAAGTGAAAGAAAGCATCCGCTTTAGTTTGGAATTTATTATATTGTATGTACGGCAACGGAAAAACTTTTAAAATATCTTCAAATATTTGTTTTTGTATATTTTTCCAATCATATTGTTTTCCGAAGCCTGGCTCTGCCCATTTTCCTTTTTTTCCTTCATGATGATATCGAACAGCTGTTGCTATACTTTTTGCAAACCTTTGGTGATAACCTTTTTCAATTAAATATTCTTCAACTATTTTGGCAGAATATTTTTCATGCCTGAAAGGTTCATCCGAGACATATTCTTGTGTTATCCCTTCTGCAACAAGAAGATTCTTGATTTCCTCATCCATTTCTTCTTGCCAAAAAGGAGATGCCTTACCAATATCATGCACAGCTGCAGACCAACCTGCAAGCTGAATTATTTCAGATTTGTCAATATTATATTCCTTTTCAAATACATTTATTATGTTTTCGTATTTTTCTGAAGAAACAATATTAATTGCTGTTAGTCCAGTATTAATGGAGTGAACTAACAAGCTTTGATAATTAGTTCCGTTTTTAGCTATCAGTTTCTTATAAATATCTGACATAAAACTCCTTCGAACTCCATAAATATGAATCGATAGAAACATCCCTACTTATGTGGGGATATTATAATTATTGGCATTTTACAATTATAGTACAACAAATTTGATGTTTTGTCAATATATTTACTACAAAAAAGTTATGAAGGTTATAAAGTGTTTTTATATGAGTTATTTATTTTAGTGGTCACTCAAAGCATATTTTGATGATATTTATAGTAATACTTTTAAAAAGAAAAAACTCCCACGTATGTGGGAAAGACTAAAAAGGCTTCCTGCAGGAGGTAGTTATAAAAAAGAGACACTCCCACGTATGTGGGAAAGACCCTCTGTGGTTTTAAAATACCACAAATCTGCTCATTAGTCAATCTGGCAATATAGTATTAGATTATAATTTAGGGTAAAAAACTGGAAGGGTTCGCTTTTTGGCTGATGCGAACCCTATTGTTAAGAAATGTGGCATACGCCACAAATCATTTCCCTGCATAATTGCAGGTTGTTACTCTTTCGAGCAACAAACCTTTTATCTTTATTTATTAGCAGAATTTCTTTCTTGGATTACCCAGTGACTGATTGGGGTCCCACTCCGAAATAACGTGTGCAGCTTTCAATTCTTCTGATGCTTTATCGTAACAGGCTTTGTGGAATGCTTCTGTTCCTGAACGGGGTTTGTCTACTATAATCTTTGGCAGGCTTTCCCACTCTTTGTACATTTCTTCGCTGAGGTCTGGGACTCCTTCTTCAACCTTTATTGCTCGGAATTCCATCCATACAACAGGCTTTCCTTTATATATCCTGCCTTTGTATCCTTTGGAATCAAGTAAATAGAATTCACTCTTAATAATTTCTGCATGGCTGTTGATGTTGTTTTCATCAGATTTGTTGCTGCGATAAACATCATTTCCTTCAATTCTTCCGTAATTATCGCAGATACCTGTTGCTTCTCCGAGTACCTCTCCATGACGGATGTGTTTAAAGACGGTCTTTTCCCCGCCTCTGATTGCTAAGCCGCATTTATTGCAAATAAATCCGAAACATCCCATAACTTTACTCTTTCTCCTTTCCGTTGAGTTCTATAATAGCAAGTTCAAACATTTCTAAAGCTTCTTTGAATTCATTATAAAAATCTGGGGTATGGTCTTCATACAAAGAGTATTTGATTTGCCCATCTTCCATGATGCATATCAGTAAATCAATAACATCATCTCCGTTTCTGTAATTAAGAATATCCAGACCGACGGAGTTAACCCAGAAAATAGGGCTGTCTTTGTCTTGAGGATTATTTTCCAACCACTCGTTAACCTTATTGTCCAAAACAGCCGTAAGCAGCTCTTCATCAGCAACAGAAACGCCATGTTTTTTTAAATTTTCGATTACATTTTTCATAAAAAACACCTCTTATTTTAAAATTTAAAAGCTGCTCACAGACGTTCTGCTAAACAGCTTACTTATCAAATGAGCAGCTTAAAGTAATAGATAATGTTATTATATTTTTATTTGAAAAAGTGTTAACTATGAGCTTATTTCTGTTTCAAGGGATAACCCTATATCATTAAGGCTTTCTTCGATAGTCTCCATATCTTCAGTAATCACTATCCCTGCTCCATCCAGTTTCAAAAGCAATTCTTTTATGGTCATTGTTTGCAAACCTCCTTAAAATTATGATGTTATTATATTTCTTTTAGAAAATATGTTAAAAAAGTTATCTACATTTTATGTAGATGGTTTAATTTAAGATTTCTTATATTCGTATGTTTTATAGTTACGGATTACAACTGTTTCATTTAAAATTACTGTTCCGATGTCAACCTGCCGTTCAAATTCAACAATGTCATATCCCAGTTGTTTTGCTTTTATAATACCCTTTGAAGCCCATTCAAGGATACTTTGCATTTTCTTTGGTCGCCCGATTATTTTATTGAATTCTTTTGTGCCTTCTACTAATATTTTAGCTTCAGGCTTTACGGCAATAACTTCAATTTGGGGACCGTAAAAACTGGCAGCTTTTTCGTATGTTGCACAGAAGAGATTTTTATCCCATTCCTCACATCCTGTGCGGATGCGTTTTGTCTCTCCTGGCACTGTCCCTCGGTAATACACCTTTAGAATATTTTCCAAATACCATCTCCTCCTTTATTCTGCCGACTTTAGAAGCATGTCGTATAGATGAGGGAATTCGTTGATTAACCTGTTTATTTTCCGAAAAACCTCGTTTATGTCAGCATTTTCATTCGTCAGACCCGCTATACAACACTACTACTTCCTTTTCACATAATTTGTTCTGTTCATTTATTCCTAATGTTGTATCTAAGCTGATACTTGTAATATCCCATAAATTAACGTCATTATCAGGTTCCGTTACCTTTACTTCTTTGTCGCCATGACCTTGCAATACCAATTCATCTATTTTCTCTTTTAATTCAAGCAGATTCATTTTGCACCTCTTCCTCCTCATTAATCTTCTGGCTGGAGATATTCTCGAACGTTTACCGCCTGTTTCCTGTTTTTCAGAGGCATCCTCAAGTGTGCCTCACCGTCAAAAACATCGTCAAGCTCCAATTTATGAGCTGGAATTTTGAATTTCAACGATACGGAGCCATATCCAGAAGCATAGCCGTCTGGTTTGGTTGAGAAAAAGATTCCGTCTTCTTTTGCTATCATTTTCCCTGTTTTTCTTATAGCTTCCGCACTCTCTTTTGATGTGTTATGGTACAGGGTAACATAGCCGTTTTCATCAACCTCTCCGCCATAAAACCTGATTTCATCAATAAGGTCCTGGACATCCAGTTCGTCCAAAGACATATCTTTATCCACGAGAAAACGCCTCCTTTTTTATAAATTTTAAATTAAAAAAATAAAAGCTGCCAGCAGATTTTTAGCTAAACAGCAAACTTATCAAATAAACAACAATATATTTAGATAATATTATTATATCATCTATTTAAAAGATGTTAATTTTAACTTTTACAATATATAAGAGGTTAAATGAAAAAAGAGACCTAAAAGGTCTCTTTTTAAATCAATTTGAATTTATTAATTCTTGCTGGCGAAGAATTCATCAACTTGGTCAGCAACTTCTGGATTTCTTTCAGATATAATCCGCATAATCTCTTCCAAACAATCTGCCATTATATCTGCAGCTTCTCCCAATTCCATTGTTCCTTCTGCCTTTTTATAGGCACTCATACCAGTTAAACACATTTCCAGAATTTTTTCTTCCATAAAAGCCTCCTTATAATTTTTTAGGCACTTTGTTTTGCATACCATTCTCTCTGAGCTTTACAAGCTTCATTAAGAGCTTTTAACAATCGTGGGTTACTGTTTACCTCATCAGCCGTCAAACCCAGAGCGTCCAGTGTGTCCTCAACAGAACATGTTATTATGTATTCGTGATTTCCGAGTTCATAATAAAACATATCGAAGAGGAAATTATCATCCTCTTCCATTGCCTTTTTCATTTCCTGCCGATGCCTTTCGAACATTTCATGAAGAGCAGGAGCATCGCTTTTACGAAAATATCCGCCAGTGCTTCCAAAGCTATAGATTTTATCTGTATCTGACGGATTGAGACCAAGCTTTTTCATTCCCTCTTCAAACTGTTTTTCGCTAAAAGCGAAAAACATTGGGAATGCGTTAAATTCTTGCTGATGTCTTTCTTTCATCATTTTATAAGCGTTCATCGTTTTTCCCTCTCCTTTTTGCTTTTTGCAGATATCATACGGCTTCCAGCTTGTCTACCAAATCCCTATACTCATCAGGGATATATTCAAGCATACCATTTTCTTTGAAGTTGTCCCCATAGAAACCATAACAGGAATCGATGTGTTTTCCGTCATTTGTCTCAAGAATAAATCCGTAGACATTGCCTCTGAGGTACTGGTCATAGGTTTCAACTTCACTTATAAGTATTTCCTCGGCTTTGTTTGATAGAACCTCGGTAATTTCAGAAAGAGACACCAATACAGTGTTTTCTTTCTTTCTGTATTCCAACGCTTTGTTGTAGTCAAAGTCGATAACTGCTTTGCCGTTGGATATGGATTTTATTTTCCCAAAATCATCTCTGGAAGAGATTTTTACCCTTTCCCCTACTTTCGGGACTCTATTTTTGTCCTTAGAGAACAGTTCGTCTATTGTATAACCTGTCTCTTCTTCCATTTTCTTATGGCTGCAGTAAATCCAGCCAACCTGTCCAGAGTCCCAAGGACAACTGAATCCGCAGGTATTCATCGTCAAACCAGAATGGTCATATAGGTAAAGCGGGAGAATGGTATAGTATTCCTTAACGAAATCCTCCATATCTTCAGCTTCCAGAAGTTCTATTATGCTATCAAACAAAGCATCGCTTTCATAGTCCAGAGGAGCTGCAAAAGAATTCTCCAAATACCATTTTTTTGTCCAAGCACTATAGCTGGACAATTCCCACTCCCTGGTTGAACGATTGTATTCAAGCTTCAGGTTTTGAGAATTACCCTGTTTAACATACAGGATAATTTTTTTCATTAGCCTCTTATCCAGCACTTCACGAATAAGTGACCTAAATAAGTCGGCTGTGTCTTCATAGTTATGCTTGTCTCCCAAGCTGTGTCGGCTGTGCCAGCATATCATTTTACCGAGGTTGTCCCAATCACGTGGGCTTTCTCCACAAGTGTCGTAAACAACCCTGAGTGTTACTTCATCATTTTTTGCTATCATAGCATTGCTCATAAAAAAGCCCCTTTCACACATAAATAATAAAAGCCGTCTATTTTTCAACCAAACGGCAGAACTTAAAAAATAGACAGCTTTAAATTAGTAGCATATTGGTATTATATTTTTATTTATAAAAATGTTAAAAAGCTTTAATAAAAAAAACCGTCAAAGACGGGTTTGGTAAAAACGATATAAAACGCACCTTCTCCGAATTGAATATCTTTTATGGTTTTCCCTATGAACGGTTTCTTGTCATTGAGTTTTTCTTCCAAAGCCCAAGCCATAAGAAATACTCCTCTCGTTTATTTTAATTTTTGGCTCTTTTCAAGAATAAATATGGATAGCAAAAACACCATCCAACAATATTTTCAAAGCCCATCTTTATCCAAAAATCTATAGAGTCTTGAGTTGCCAGCAGCGCCATGTTATATTCTGGATATGAATTTTTGATGGCGTTTACCAGCTCTTTCCCAAAACCATTACCCCGATATTCAGGCAATATTTCAACAGCTTCTATGAAAGCTATTTTCTTATTAAAATCTTTTTTTGTTATGTTTTTACATCCTTTTAAACACCCGTTGTCTATCTTCAAGACTTCTCGTGGTAAATAAATATTGGAAATTCCGTATCCAATAACTTTACCCGTTTCTTTGTCTTTTAAAATGTGATATTGCTGTGAAACCTGTTTGCTTACGTAAGAATTCTGTGGCAACTAAATAAGTCCTAAGGCTTTCTTTTCTTCATACGTGAGTTTGCTTAATGTTCTTTCTCTGACAATTGCTCTTGTACGTGTTTCATACTCTTCAAAGCTTTCGTATATCACAATCTCTTTATTTACCTTTCTTGTATACGCATCCGAACCCATTACTCCTTTTCCTTTGCTTGCTTTTTTAGCATCGGATTCTTTTGTAAAATAACCGATATGTACGTCATGCCCTCTGCCTTCAGTCAAATCAGAGTTGGTATAAGCTTCGAAGCAATCAATAATAAATTTTTTCATTTCAACATCTCTTTTTTTCAAAAATACTTAATGAATATAACAGCTTAATATGATTTATTTTATTATATTTCATAAATCCGACTTTGTTTAATATATTTCTTGCCCCATCGAAGTTAAACAGGTTGTAGGATAGACGGCAATATTGAATATAAGGGAATATTGTGGTATAATAATTTAATTACATGACGTTTTAGAAACCAGGTAGTTTATGGAGGAAACTTATGCAAAGTGAAACATATCTTAAATCCACAGTGTATAATGATGCTTTAATACGCTTATTAAGCAGGCAAAAGGATAAAGAGCCAACGAAAGAATATTTCAAGAAAATAGTCTTTTATGGTACAAAGACAATCAATAAACTCCCAATTGACGAAAATTGTTCTTTTGAAAAAGCTCAAAGTTACTTCAATTCAATATGTTTTGTAAAAAGCTTCATGATGAAGATAACTCCAAATGATTTTGAAAATATATTTCCGATTCAGAAGATATATGATGGAGAGCTTTATCAGTGCAAGGATTATTTTTATACAAAAAAATTTTTAGATTCTTTGGATAAATTCAGTCCTATAGGAGAAAAACTCGAAGAGTTGTTATGGGAATATGTAAATGATGATATAAGAGCTTTTAACATGAAATGTTTTAAAGTGCTTGATATTTTAAGAAAATACGAAGGGAAAAGAAGCATAATAGAAGAATGGGCTAATATGAACGGCATTAAAACATATACTCTAAAGAAAGACGGGTTAGGAAAAGAATATCTTTATGATAAACAGACAGGCAGAACAATGAAAATAAAAAAGAAAAGACCCAGATATCTAAAACCAATAAAATAAAAAAACAGGTCAAGGACCTGCTTTTTATTTAATACCCATTTCGCTGCTGAGTTTGTCGCAATAATCTTTACACTCTTTCAAACTTGCTCCCGTCTTTTCACGGTATAACCTTACTGCTTCGATAAGTTCTCCTCTTCTGAGATAGTTCTTTACTCTTTCTTCAAGAGTAAAAGCACTACTTGGCACGGAACCTTTTTCACGGAGTATTTCACAATAAGTCTTTGCTTCTTTGAGACCTGCCCGTGTTACTTTACGGTATCGTTTGATTGCTTTAATGATATCTTCTTCATTAATAATCTTGAGAAGCTCTTTATCAAACGAAGAAACTTCCGTTGTTCCATCTCCGTCCAGCAGTCCAAAAAGCTCTTTAATTGCTTCAATCTCACGGTCTCCGCTGTTTTCAAGATTCTTTTCTTCAAGGAGATTTGCGAACGCAAGCAATAGTTCTTCATCGTAAATTATGCTGTCATAATAAGCGACTGATTCAGAATAGTTTTCCAAGACATTTTTTGCCCACTGTATTTTATCCTGCCTACGTACCTCTTCAATCTAAAAAAGCCGTTATATTCGGAGGTTTCCAAATAGGAAACTTATAGAATATAACAGCTTTGAATAATTTTTATACTTGTATTCTATATAATTTCTTTTGTTTTGTTAAAATAGAAAAACCCCCTGTAAAAAGGGTGTTTTTAAAAATTAGTTTAAGCTGCAGGTATATATGCCCAGATTTTTTTCTGTTACCCAAGAATCCACAGGGCTTGCCCCGTGTGAGCGTCAATGTTGTAGAAAATCTATCCGATTTGCCTGGGAAACAATCAGAAAAATACTCAGACATTTACACCGTCTCTTTTTTTGCAAAATTACATCAATTTTGCAGCTCTTTCAGTATCAGTAAGTGTCCAGATACGGTCTTCCAGAACCAGCGAGCCCTTGAAAATTGTAAAACCATAAACACCATTGGTGTTGTATTTAATGGGGTATCCGTTCACCTGCTTGATTTTTTTAAACTTGATGCTATTTATTTGCTTCTACGAACCATTTATTTTCCGTAGTTTCGAAAAATAAATACTTTTCCTTCCCCTGAATCACAACAGTATATCTGTATCCGACTCCACCAACTTTGAGGCTGGCCGCTTTGCGAACATCCTTTACTTTGTCTATCTCATATTTGTGTCCGTCTTCCCATACGATAGCCAGGGGAAGCACTGCCCCATCTATTCTGTACCTTACAATAACCTCAACGTAGACTTTTCTCATAAGAACCATCTCCATGCCTTGATTCGACTTGATTATAGCATATTTCCGCCGAGAACACCAGTTCGCTGTTGACTTTTTCCGTAAAACATGGTAAAGCTGCTTGCCTGATTACTCCTTTTCATATATAATACCAATAAGGGGTTTACCACTAATGGGAAATCCGATATTGGGTTGATTAAGTAGGAGGGTAATCATGTGGGCGGTGTTCTATCTGGATGATGCTGACATATCTGTAAAATCCAAGGGGCTTATGGCCATTATGGAACGAAAGGGACAAGCCATGACAATCGAAGAGTTCCTCCCCACTTCTAAAGATGGGTATACAAGTGTTCAGGGCGGACTACATGAACTTATTCGCAATGGGTATTACTACTCAAAGCCTATCAGAGGCCCGCAGGGAAAATTTATTAAATTTGAGCAGAATGTGCGTTTTACTGTTAAAAAGCCCGTCCTGGAGGTTGAGAAAAACATTGTCCGCTGTTTATTATTACCTCGGCAGTTGGATGAAATAGATATTGATACTCTTAAAACCTCAGCGGTATATCTTGCAACGGTAGAACAGAATTATAAGGAAATGCTGATTGAGGCAAATGAGTGTCTTAAAATGGGATATCCCAACGCCAGTATTGTTTTGAAAGTGTTAAAGGAATACATTTAATATTGAACTTCTCCCGCTTACAGAAGCGGGAGATTCGTAAGGAGGTTGGTATTTAAGTCTCCACTTAGCCTTTTGCTAAGCCACCCTTATCCTTACAGGCATGTCCAAGATGCCCTTATCCCTCAGTTTAAATATAGACATTGGGACTACATTGTCCTTAACATACTTCCTAAGTATATTTAGTGAACCATTTACATCACTATTAACCAGATATCCCTGATTTGTTTTAAACAAGCCTCTTTTTACTCTACGACTTTTGTTGTAATATTTTTTCGTGATTGGCTCCAAATCATAAGCACTAACTCCCGATGTATACTCTTCTTTCAGGAGTTTTACTTCTATTCCGACAAGTTGGGCTTTATACTTTATTTGTTCAACTAACCTTTGAACTGGTATTTGCACAAAACCTTTAACATAAGAACCCTGCTTTATGCCTTTCAAATCACCTATTACAACAGTGCTACACTTATGCTCCAAAGCAAGATTTATTATTATTCTGCTCACTTTATGGAGATAATTGTTGACATAATTGTTCCGTTTCCTTTGCAGTTTTATGATTTGCTTCGTTCTCTTAAATTTATTTGAACCTGTTTGCTTCATTGCCACGGAAGTAAGTCTTGCTATTTTTTTATTATAGTAGGAATTTTTGGATTTTAATGGCTTTCCGTTGATAAGAAATTGCTCTTTACTGTCCTTAAAAGTAATGGCACACAGGTTGTCCAGTCCTAAATCAATAGCCATGATGTTATGAAAATTCTTTGTTAAACTTTGCTCCTCAACTTTGTAGATAATAATTAAACACCAAGATTTTTTACTGTTGTCCCAAATGATTTTAACTTGCTGTAAGGCATCCATGTTTATATGCTTTTGTACCGATTCAGGCAGTACAAAATTTAAACTTTCTACATTAAACATGAACTGCATTTTTTTAGACAGGGACAGCAGTAAAACATTGGACTTTACCCTTGTAGCCAAATTTGTAAAGATAATTTGGTTTTTCCTTCTTTCTAAATTTTTATACTTAGGTGGTTGTGGTATTCCTTTATACTTGTGCGGATTAGTTTTATAATCCTTCCTTGCTTGAAAAAATGATTTCCAGTCCTGTTCTAGCACTTTAAGCAATTGCTGATAAGTATGAGAGTGTAAGAATTTATTATGCCAGTTAGATTTAAACATTTTCTCAAGGTTGTAATAAGACTTAAAACCATGCTCTTTGCACTCATAATTTGCAATGTTATATAGTTTTGTTGTATGGAAAGATAGTTCTTCAATAATGGATAATTGTAAATTATTTAATTGTGGGTAGAATTTAAAACTTAGTTTTATTAAAATCACCTCCTTGCTATTAAATTAAAAGCCTAAAAATATACAAACTAAATATTAAAAACATATAGTATTAAATTCAAGTAAAAAAGAGCACCTAACGGTGCAAAAACATTCATCCCCCACCTGTAGAGGTGGAGGTCTTCTGTTTTAAATTTTAGATAAAGGAGCCCGTTATGGGCTCCTTTTATTATCTTCTATTCTTCTTCTGCGTAAGTACGTCATTGAGCTTCGAGACGGTTTCCTGCCTTAACTTGAACAGCTCTTTATCATTTTCATCTGCTGTCTTGGGCTCCTCCTTCGATGCTGCATGAGCTATCTCAACAGGAGTGTTGGGTTGTTCCTTGTTGCTGAGCTTTTCGTTCATGATTTCCGCAAGGTCGACGCCCGTAAGGTCTTTAAGAAGCTGGAATCCATTTGCAGCAACATCGGTAACGATTTTCGAAACCTTCGAACCGCCCTGACCACCGCCGTTATCGATAATTGTAATCTTTTCGACTTGCTCAATCGGCTTAGCCACTTCTCTCATGATTTCAGGCAGCCTGCTTACAACGAGGTCGACAACTGCAGCCTGACCATACTTGGACATAGCTTCGGCGACCTTTTCCTTTGTCTTGGCTTCTGCAAGACCCTTAGCCTCGATAGCCTCAGCTTCTGCTTGAGCCTTTATCCTTATTGCTTCTGCTTCAGCGGCAGCCTTAATTTTGATAGCTTCAGCTTCGGCTTCCGCTTCCTTTATAGACTTGACCTTTTCGGCTTCCGCATTTACTTCTGTTTCGTACTTCCTTGCTTCAGCAGGTTTCTTTACTTCGGCAATCAGCTTTTTCTCAACGACAATCGCATTCTTTTCAGCAAGCTGAGCTTCTCTTTCTGCGACCACAGATTGGTTCTCAATTTCCTGGAGTCTATAAGCAACGTCGGCGTCCGCCTTTGCTTTGTCACGCTCAGCCCTGTATTGTTCGGTCTTGATGGTTTTATCTCTCTCTGCTTCTGCGATAGCAGTTTCAGCTTCGAGTCTTGCCTTCTGACCTTCTCTTGCCGCCTCTGCGGTCTTGATTTCTGTATCCCTTCTCTTCTCAGCTTCAGCGATATCCGCATCAGCCTTAGACTGAGCAATCTGGGGACGGGACTTGTTTTCGAGATATCCGCCCTGAGTGGTTATCTTAAGAATCGAATATGACACAAGCTGCAGACCCATCATCTGGAGTTCCCTGCTAATATCCTCTTCAATTCTCTGCTCAAGGGACGCCCTGTCTTCGTTTATCTGCTCAACTGTAAGCGTTGAAATAATACCCCTCAACTTACCTTCGAGCATCTGCTCCGTAATGTTTTTGATAACATTGACTGTGTTCTGGTCTCCACCGCTGCAGAACTGCTCGACTGCAGTCGCTATAGCGTCAGCTTCATTTCTTACTTTGATTACGGCTGTACCGACAATGTTCACGAAAATACCTTGTTTGGAGGGAGCGTCATTAACATCTGTGGTAATAGAGATATTTTCGAGAGAAATCGTACACGCCGTTTCGAGGAACGGAATTATGAATCCGCCCTTGCCTGACAATACCCTTTTCTTTAAGCCAGTGATGACCATTGCCTTATCTGCTGGTACTCTACGCCAAAATGACAACAGGATAAACAATATCACTACGGCCGCACAAACGGGTATAACGTAGGACAAAAGATTTTCGAAAAAGAACATACTGTCTGTCTCCTTTACTGTAATGATTGTAGATGTGATTTTAAGACTTGCGTTTTATTTGCTTTTTATTATACCTCGATTTTTCTGTTTTGTCAATTTTGATTAAGTCAACTTTACCGCATATTTTTATCTTTCAGTAATAATCACAATATTCTCTTTTGAGAATTTTTCTGAAAAAATAATTTAATTTGCTATTTGTTGTGCTTTTTTGTTTTTATGGTTTTGTATGCCATCAATGTATTTTTAAAAGTGAAAATTGCTGTAAATTCATAAAACCACCATTATTTTTTCAAAAAATAAAAAGGCACCTGAAAAATCAAGTGCCTTCGCTGAGAAAATTGATTTTGGATTTATTAGCCTCCGTTCTCTACGGTCAGATAATCCATCATCAAATCCTCGTTGGGATGCAAAATGTTTGCATATTTGGTGAGGATTTCAGCAACCTTCTCCTCGGTAAGCTCTTTTTCTTTCTGGTTCAGGGTTCACGGGTATGTCATCGGAAACAGTATATACATATTGTCATCATAATCCACGACACACTCGAATCTTATGCCTTCGATTTCGGAAATAGCTTCCGCAAGTATGAAGCCTACTCCCTGCTCATAGCAGTTTGAAGCCTCTACCTGGTCAAAGTCCTCAAAAGTTGCTATATCGAAGGCGTCTTCTTTTGCTTCGCCGAGATAGTCCCCTAGTCTATTACATTTAAATAATCAGCAATCAAACTAAGAATTTTTCTTATAAAAGATTTATCTTCATTACAATCCATAGTCTCAGTATAAGCATTTAATTTCATCTCTTCATACGGACTTTCAAAATCTTCTCCATCGTTTCCAGCAACCTTAACTATATCAAGTGTTCCAAATCCAATATCAGAACTCCAATATATTCGCATACCACCTTTGTTGTAATTATTCGGACTCCAAAAGTCAATATTTGTGATTTTTAGATTAATATTATCTACATCAAATTTATTTGTTTGGTTTTTTGATATCAAATTATATAAATTTTTCAACTGTATAAAATCATTTTCTAATCTTTGAAAAAATTCGTCTACCCTACATTCTTTTAATTCAAATTTAGAACATGAATTATCTAATCGACAATTATAAAATCCATATGAATAATTATATTGTGGACATTTTTCTTTAATACATTTCATATTATCAATCCTTTCTTATCTTTAACAGAAGAATATTTTGATTAAAAATTTTCATCCTTCAATACACAATTATAATTTATACAATCTTTCTTTTTACATCGTGCTATATCTTTTGAAATATGTTCACAATATTTCATTGCGTTTTTTAAATAATCTTCCATAATAATCCCACTTTCAATCAAACAGAACTTTTATTTAAATGTTTTTAAAATAATCTAAGTTGCTTACAAACCCATCAATTTTATTATCTTCTATCACAACAAATTCTGCTACAAACTTCTTTTGCTGAGACAAATTTATAGTTTTATATTCGTCTTCTTCTTCATTATAATTACTAAACCACCATTCAACATTATCATCACAGCTTGTGTTTTTAAATATAAAATATGGATATTCATTTTCATCTAATTCAAGAATAGAGTTGGCTATTTCAATAAACCTATTTTTGATATGGTCTTTAGTCAAAATTCTTTCATTATATCTTGCATTATCTTTTACAAATTGCAATATAGCATCTGCAACAAACTGCTTATCCTTAGTGAAAAATATCTGCTGATTACTCATTTCCCAACAAACCCTGTCAGCATTAGAAGTACATTTATTAATTCGATTATTCAATGATGAATACACTGATTTATCAAATTCTACAGCAGTCATATAAGCCATCTTACCAATGTATGGGTGATACATTTTTTCAGGCAAATATTTTTCAAATAAAATATCCCATACTATAGGTGAAAACCACCACGAATTAGAAAACTCTTTAATTTGAAAACCTTCATATTTGTTATTCATTACCCACAAACTACTATAACTCATAAATTTTCTCCTTTTATTATTTTGATATTTTTTAATCAAACCGAGATTTTATTTATAATTTTCATATGCTTTAATCAACTTTTCATAAGAATTTGATTTTCTACAAGAAACTAAATGCCAATCACTACATCCTGAATCATTCCATTTCCAATTATTCCATCTATAACAAACTTTACCATTTACAATAGAAAAATCATAATCTGAATATGTAATTTTTTCAATCTTATTTTCTTCCATCCAGTTCTTTATTTCTATAATTTTTTCTAATTTTTTATTGAAAGCAAGAATCCGTTTAAACGCAGGTATAGCACCCCTTTTACTCTCTAGTTCAAACTCATCGCATACCGTTTCTCTTGTGACAAGTACTCCATGTTTATAACACCATCTTTCAGTTTTTGCTACTGTATAATGTACAGCATGGTCTTCAGGTTTCTTTGGTCTATTGACATATTTACATGCTCCACAACAATTTGCTATTCTTAATTCCATATATATCTCCTTTCAGTTTAAGTGAACCTCCCACGACTAAAGTCGTAGGCTTCTAACTTCACAGTTAGAATTTCCTGCTTCATTGACTTCGTAACCTCCATCTCCACAGGCTTGAAATCCCGTAGTCCCTTACGGTACTCATTTATATTTAACTTGCTAATAATCGCAATCCTTCATTTAGTATGTTTTTAGCTGCATTTACATCTCTATTATGTTTTGTATTGCATTGTGGACATATCTATTCTAATTTTATAACAGTGTTTGAAGATATTGAGCCAGTGCTCATGCATATTATATGTTTTCATAACGCCATAATTGTGACCCTGCATGTCTATCTTAAAGCCTTTAATCGCATCGTAAATCTTTTTGCATTCTTTTGGCATGAATTTTCCGTCACAATCGGAATGTGTAAGGAAGATTGCCAACCCTTCTGGAATTTCGAATTTTTCTAATTCTACTCTTTCTTCTTCAGTAGCCTGACCATGCACGCATTGCTGATAAAGATACCCAAATCGCTCGTTATACGCTTTTGCAAGCTCCATCCTGTAATTTCCGAATGAAAAATAGCCACAATCATAGCATGTTTCCGCATTCAATCCTTTTGCTGTTGCCGTCAGTCCCATTCTATACCTCTTTTCAACATACTGTAGAGATGCATATTTTATCGATTTTATTATACCACGTTTTAACCTATATGTCAATATTAGAAGAATATTCTTGCGAAAAACTGTATTTTATGGTATAATAGTTAAGAAGGTAATCGGATATTGCAGGGTGTGATTGCCGCCCCCATTCCAAAGAGAAGGGAGGTGGCGAGACGTGAGTGTGTACGAAACACTTCAGTTAATGTTGGCTTTTGCCGTATTCACCATGTCGCTAATCTCCTTAATTATCAAGATAACTAAGAACAAGAAATAAAATCACCCTGCATCCGCATATGCAGGGTAAACAAATTTAATAGTTTATTCTGTTGGGCAATCACACCCATGCGGTCCGATTGCCTTCGCCTTTATTATAGCACACAATCTTAAAAAAATGCAAGCACAACACTAAAATTTGCCAATACATTCTAAAAATTTGCTTGTCTGCTACTGTTTCTCGGTCTCAACAGTCTTCCTTTTATTATTATATCATCAAATCATACAATCTAAACATTTATTTATAAGCGAAGTTTTTCATTCTTCTTCGCCCGTTCCCGATAGCTAATAGTATTGACATATAATCAAATTTGTGGTATAATTGCACATGTTAAAGAATAACAAATATTTTCTTTTCAATGATTTGGTTATTTATTCGATTGATGAGAGTGCGATTGAACCTCCCCACCTTACGCTTCGCTTAGAAGGTGGAGATTCTTGAGAAGTTTGGTTATGCAACCCTTATTCTCAATGGTGTGCTCAATCCACCATTATCCATTACTGATTGTATCAGCTTTGGAATACATTTGTCTTTTACATACCTTCTTAATATGTTTAAACTACCGTTTACATCTGAATTAATCAGTATACCTTTATTACTCCTGAATAGCCCTCTTACTATACGTCTACTTTTATCATAATTGGCTTTGTTTATATTCTCTAAATCTAATGCACTGCA
>ENA-OWOZ01000316-OWOZ01000316.1-bioreactor-metagenome-genome-assembly--contig:-NODE-316-length-67345-cov-8.345305_pt1 | contig 67345 bp, 45 predicted proteins | sample MGYA00238140_ERZ651804 | MGnify/ENA primary metagenome ERZ651804 (study PRJEB26910, sample SAMN07631232) | bioreactor metagenome | isolation source: Switchgrass digestor | place: USA: Dartmouth...
TGCTCTACCTGTTTTTAAACATCATAATGAAAATGTTGGAGTTCACTTTCTTGAACCCCAACATTTATTATAGAACCTTAATAAAATGAAATACAGGGCGTTCCCAAAAAGGAAGATACCCGGAAACGCCCTGTCATTTACAAATATTACTTCAGCTCAAGCACCAATCGTCTTAGGCGATTACTTTACAGCGATAACAACGCCGGAACCGACGGTACGTCCGCCTTCACGGATAGCGAAGCGGAGTCCCTCTTCGATAGCGATCGGTGTGATCAGTTCAACGTCCATCTCAACGTTGTCGCCGGGCATGCACATCTCAACGCCCTCAGGCAGCTGGATGACGCCGGTAACGTCAGTTGTACGGAAATAGAACTGGGGACGATAGTTGGAGAAGAACGGAGTATGGCGTCCGCCCTCTTCCTTGGTCAGTACGTAGACCTGTCCGCGGAACTTTGTGAGGGGCTTGATGGAGCCGGGTTTAGCAAGAACCTGGCCGCGCTCGATTTCGTCTTTTGCAATACCGCGGAGCAGTGCGCCGATGTTGTCGCCAGCCTCGGCGTAGTCGAGGATCTTGCGGAACATCTCGATACCGGTTACAACGGTCTTGCGAGGAGCGTCCATAAGTCCGACGATTTCAACTTCGTCCGAAAGCTTCAGGGTGCCGCGCTCAACTCTACCGGTTGCAACGGTTCCGCGTCCGGTGATGGAGAATACGTCCTCAACCGGCATAAGGAACGGCAGGTCAGCTTTACGCTCAGGAGTGGGAACGTAGCTGTCTACAGCATCCATGAGCTCGAGGATTGGCTTGTACTCGGGAGCGTTCGGATCGGTGGAAGTGCTCTCGAGAGCCTGCAGAGCGGATCCCTTTATGATCGGAATCTCGTCGCCGGGGAAGTCATACTCGGAGAGAAGGTCGCGGACTTCCATCTCGACGAGCTCGAGGAGCTCTTCGTCGTCGACCTGGTCAACCTTGTTCATGAAAACGACTATATAGGGAACACCGACCTGACGGGCAAGCAGGATGTGTTCGCGGGTCTGGGGCATCGGACCGTCTGCTGCGGAAACAACGAGGATGGCTCCGTCCATCTGGGCGGCACCGGTGATCATGTTCTTAACATAGTCTGCGTGGCCCGGGCAGTCAACGTGAGCATAGTGACGCTTCTCGGTCTGATACTCAACGTGTGCGGTGTTGATTGTGATTCCGCGTGCTTTTTCTTCGGGAGCCTTGTCGATCTGGTCATACGCCGTGAACGCAGCTTGTCCCTTAAAACCAAGGACCTTGGTTATTGCCGCTGTCAGGGTGGTCTTACCATGGTCAACGTGGCCGATGGTTCCGATATTTATGTGGGGCTTAGTTCTTTCAAACTTTTGCTTTGCCATGATTGGTAAACCTCCTTATACCAATAAACATTCATTCATAGTCATTCGGGCATGAAATTATTGTACAGGAAACATGAGGAATTTGCAATAGGTAATTGCTTAAAATGAGCCATAATGCAAGGTTTTGCCTAATAATCGGTAACTAAACCCCGCGGCTTGTTACGATTTTATCCTGAATACTCTTGGGAAGTTCTACATAGTGACTCGGCTCCATGGAGTACTGGCCCCTTCCCTGTGTCCTTGAACGAAGGTCGGTCGCATATCCGAACATTTCGCTCAACGGCACGAACGCTTCTATCATCTGCGCCCCTGGAAGTGCTGTCATGCCGTTGATCTGGCCGCGCCTTGAATTGAGGTCGCCTATTACGTCTCCCATGTAGGCTTCGGGTACAGTTACAACGACACGCATGATGGGCTCGAGCAGTACAGGATCTGCTTTCCTGCAGGCCTCTTTGAAAGCCATAGAAGCGGCGATCCTGAACGCCATTTCGGATGAGTCGACTTCGTGGTACGATCCGTCATACAGTGTGACCTTAACGTCTACGACATTATATCCGGCCAGTACACCCGCCTGCATCGCACCCTGTATACCCTGGTCGATCGCAGGGATGAATTCCTTCGGTATGACTCCGCCGACGATCTTGTTGATGAACTCATAACCTTTTCCGGACTCGTTGGGCTCAACGATCAGTTTTACATGACCGTACTGGCCTTTACCGCCGGACTGCCTGACGTACTTGTGATCCACTTCGGCTTTCTTCCTGATCGTCTCCTTATATGCGACCTGGGGCTTGCCGACGTTTGCTTCCACCTTGAACTCCCTGAGGAGCCTGTCAACGATTATCTCAAGGTGCAGCTCTCCCATTCCGGCTATGATGGTCTGGCCCGTTTCCTCATCGGTATAGGCCCTGAAAGTCGGGTCCTCCTCGGCCAGTTTGGCAAGGGCCAGAGACATCTTCTCCTGTCCTGCCTTGGTCTTGGGCTCGATCGCGACCCGTATGACGGGTTCCGGGAACTCCATGGATTCCAGTATGATCGGGTGCTTTTCATCGCAAAGCGTGTCACCCGTGGTTGTATTTTTCAGTCCCACAACTGCGGCGATTTCTCCGGCGTACACCGCATCGACGTCTTCCCGGTGGTTTGCGTGCATCTTCAGCAGGCGGCCCATCCGCTCCCTTTTGTCTTTCGTTGAGTTATATACGCTTGCCCCGGTGTTTATAGATCCGGAGTAGACGCGTATAAAACAGAGTCTTCCGACAAACGGGTCGGTCGCCACCTTGAATGCCAGCGCGGCAAACGGCGCATCTTCGGAAGATGGCCGGCTGTCCTCTTCCCCTGTGTCCGGGTTCGTGCCGCGTACATCGGGTATGTCCGTCGGGGCAGGCAAATACTCAACAATTGCGTCCAGAAGGTTTTGGATGCCTTTGTTGCGGTATGCCGTACCGCAGAGGACCGCTACAAATTTGTTCTCAATGGTTGCCTTGCGTATCGCCCTCTTGATTTCGGATGCCGTGATCTCTTCACCCATCAGATACTTGTCGGTGAGCTCTTCGTCAAGTTCCGACACGGCTTCGATCAGCTTCTCACGCCACTCTTCGGCTTCGGCCTTCATGTCTTCGGGGATCTCTTCCTCTCGGATGTCCTTGCCGAGATCATCGTAGGTAATATAGGCCTTCAACTCGATGAGGTCAATTACGCCCCTGAACTCGTCCTCTTTCCCTATTGGGATCTGAACGGGAACGGCATTTGCATGCAGCCTCTCGTGCATCATCTTCACTACATTGTAGAAGTCAGCGCCCAAAATGTCCATCTTGTTGACAAAGGCCAACCTCGGGACACCGTAGTGATCGGCCTGACGCCAAACCGTCTCCGATTGCGGCTCTACACCGCCTTTTGCGCAGAAGACAGCCACCGCTCCGTCAAGAACACGCAGAGATCTTTCAACTTCAACGGTGAAGTCCACATGTCCGGGCGTATCGATTATATTGATCCTGTGACCTTTCCAAAAACAGGTGGTAGCGGCAGAAGTTATGGTTATCCCGCGCTCCTGCTCCTGCTCCATCCAGTCCATCGTAGCGGTACCTTCATGTGTTTCTCCCAACTTGTAATTCATTCCCGTATAGAAAAGAATCCTTTCAGTCGTAGTTGTTTTTCCCGCATCTATATGGGCCATTATTCCTATGTTTCTGGTAAGATTCAATGGGTATTCCCTGGGCATCCGATTTCTCCTTTCAGGGGTGCCAAGCTGACGGCAACCGCGCGCTGCCGGATCTGATGCCATGTAAATTTCAAATCCCGATCGCGCAGGGCAACATTTTTCTTATCATGTTGCCAATATAAATTTCTATGAAGCCGGTAAAATAATTACCAGCGGTAGTGGGCAAAGGCTTTGTTAGCTTCTGCCATACGGTGAGTGTCTTCGCGCTTCTTGACGGAGTTTCCGACGTTGTTGGTCGCATCGATTATTTCGTTGGCCAGGCGCTCTTTCATGGTCCTTTCGCTTCTCTGACGCGCATATTGTGTCAGCCAGCGAAGACCCAAAGTCTGGCGGCGATCAGCCCTTACCTCGATAGGCACCTGATATGTGGCGCCACCGACACGACGGGCCTTAACTTCCAGAACGGGCATTACGTTTTCAAGAGCCTGCTGAAAGACTTCAAGGGGATCCTTGCCTGTCTTTTCCCTTATCATATCAAATGCGCCGTAAACGACCTTCTGTGCAACTCCCTTTTTGCCATCATACATTACGCTGTTTATAAGCTTCGTTACGAGCTTGGAATTGTACAGCGGATCAGGAAGTACATCCCTCTTTGGAACAAATCCTCTTCTGGGCACTTACCTTCCCTCCTTCATTATAAAATGATTTCAACGGTACTCGAAAGTAACATCAACTTCCGCTAAGCTTGCCCCGAGGATTATATACAACAATACATCTATATATAAACTCTCAGGGCAAAACCATGATGGTTTTGCGTCAGGAGATTGTTTCTACTTTCCTGCTTTCGGACGCTTTGCGCCATACTTGCTGCGTCCCTGCCTGCGGTTTGCAACTCCCTGCGTATCCAGTGTGCCACGGATAATGTGGTAACGGGTACCGGGCAGATCCTTGACACGTCCGCCCCTGATCATTACCACGGAGTGTTCCTGCAGGTTATGCCCTTCGCCGGGAATGTACGCAGTGACCTCAATGCCGTTCGAGAGCCTGACACGGGCAACTTTTCTAAGCGCCGAGTTTGGCTTCTTGGGCGTCATGGTCCTGACCGAAGTGCAAACGCCTCGTTTCTGAGGGGAGGCAAGATCCGTCTGCTGGTTGCGAATGGTGTTGAAACCCTTCTGCAGCGCAGGCGCGGATGACTTATAGGTCACCTTTGACCTTCCCTTGCGTACGAGCTGGTTGAATGTCGGCATCATTTTCCTCCTTTCTTCTGGTCTCCAAATTATCAGCAAGCTCTGATTATAACATTCGCTGTTGCCAAAGTCAACAAAGAACTTCCTCAGAGGTGCTATCAATTATAGGTGTCGGCCATAGGAAGCCCCAGCTCAACGATCCCTGAGCGGTCTTCTTCGTTCTGCAGGCTGTCCTCTTCGCCGTCTTCGTTCTGTACCGGATCCCGATCCGGCTCATCATCATTGCCCTGCCCGGATGCGGAACCCCTGACTTCCATCGTAAAGTCGCGATATATCTCCATACCCGATCCTGCGGGGATAAGTTTGCCTATGATGACATTCTCCTTGAGTCCAACGAGATTGTCCACTTTTCCCTTGATGGCGGCTTCGGTCAATACCCTGGTCGTCTCCTGGAATGACGCCGCGGACAGGAAGGAGTCGGTCGAAAGCGAAGCCTTTGTTATACCCATCAAAACCGGTGTGGCAACCGCAAGCCTGAGTTCGGTCTCGCCTTCATCGATGCGTTGTTGGATCCTTTTGTTCTCTTCCTCGAAATCAAGTACGTCAACGAATGATCCGATAAGGAAGTTCGTATCGCCCGGATCCTCCACCTTGACTTTGCGCATCATCTGCCGTACGATGACCTCGATATGGCGGTCGTTTATATCAACGCCCTGTTGGCGGTAAACACGCTGGACTTCGCGAATAAGATAATTTTGCACGGACGAGGCACCCTTTATTCGCAGAATGTCGTGGGGATTGAGAGCTCCTTCGGTCAGCTCCTCGCCCTCTTCAACAAACTGTCCCTCACGGACCTTCATAGTTGAGCCGAACGGGATCGTGATGCTTACCGATTCACCGGTATCCGGGTTCGTGATGGAAAGGCTCCGATGGCCCGCACGCTTTGGCTCCTCCCTGCGAACGATGCCGCTGATTTCGGCCATTACCGCCAGCTTCTTGGGCTTGCGTGCTTCAAAGAGCTCTTCGACACGCGGCAGACCTTGCGTGATGTCGTCTCCTGCAACACCGCCCGTGTGGAAGGTACGCATCGTAAGCTGCGTTCCCGGCTCTCCTATCGACTGTGCGGCAATGATTCCGACCGCCTCTCCTACGTTGACCGGCGAATTCGTTGCCAGGTTGGAACCGTAGCACTTTGCGCAAACGCCGTGCCTTGAGCGGCAGGCCAGGACCGAGCGGATTCTGACCTCTCTGATGTTGGCGGATATTATCTTTCTGATGTCCTCTTCGTCCAAAAGCTTTTCGGCCGGGACAATGAGGTTGCCTTCCTTGTCATATATCGGCTCCAGTGTATAGCGGCCGCGCAACCTGTCCTCAAACTTCTCAATGACCAGGTTTCCGTCCGTTATCTCACGGACCCAAATGCCTTCCTTCGTTCCGCAGTCGACTTCGCGAATGATGACGTCCTGTGCGACGTCGACGAGTCGGCGGGTAAGGTAACCTGAGTCTGCGGTACGCAGGGCTGTGTCTGCGAGTCCCTTTCTTGCGCCGCGGGAAGATATGAAGTATTCCAGGACGGACAGGCCCTCGCGGAAGTTGGATCGGATGGGGATCTCGATCGTCTTTCCTGATGTGTCGGCCATGAGTCCGCGCATACCGGCAAGCTGACGGATCTGGTTCATGGAACCGCGGGCTCCGGAGTTAGCCATCATATACAACGGGTTGAACTGGTCAAGGCTGTCCTGCAGCGCCTTCGTGACATCCTTCGTGGTTTTGTCCCACTCCTCAATGACAAGGCGGCGCCTCTCTTCGTTCGTTATGAAGCCCATCTTGTAGTTCTGCTCGATTTCGCTGATCCTCTTTTCGGTTTCGGAAATGAGGATCTTCTTCTGTTCGGGAACGGCCATGTCCGTAATGGAGACGGTTATGGCACCGATCGTCGAATAGTGGAATCCCAGTGATTTGATATGGTCAAGCAGGACCGCGGTCTTTGCAAAGCCGTGCTTTTCGATGCAGCGTTCGATGATCTTGCCCAGCTCATGCCTTCTGCAGACGAACCCTATCTCAAGGTCGAACATGGTCTCGGGATTTGTCCTGTCGACAAAGCCCAGGTCCTGCGGGATCGGCTCGTTGAATATGATGCGTCCTACGGTCGCATTGATTATTTTGCTCTTCTTGACCCCGTCGATCTCCTTTGTGACACGGACCTTTATCGGCGAGTGGATGCCTACGTCCCCGTTCTGATAAGCAATGAGAGCTTCTTCGGGGCTCATGAACGCTTTCCCTGTGCCATGCTCCTCACGTTCCACGGTAAGATAATATGCACCGAGGACCATGTCCTGTGTAGGAACGGTAACGGGACGCCCGTCCTGCGGACGAAGCAGGTTGTTTGCCGAAAGCATCAGGAAGCGTGCTTCCGCCTGGGCCTCGGCAGACAACGGAACGTGGACCGCCATCTGGTCGCCGTCAAAGTCGGCGTTGTAAGCGGTACATACAAGCGGATGGAGTTTAAGTGCCCTTCCCTCTACAAGTACCGGTTCAAAGGCCTGGATACCGAGCCTGTGGAGTGTGGGGGCGCGGTTCAAAAGCACGGGGTGTTCCTTAATGATCTCGTCCAACGCGTCCCAAACTTCGTTGCGGGTACGCTCCACCATTTTCTTTGCGCTCTTGATGTTGTTGGCAAGTCCGTCCTCGACAAGCTTCTTCATCACGAACGGCTTGAACAGCTCAATGGCCATCTCCTTGGGGAGACCGCACTGATATATCTTGAGTTCCGGACCGACCACTATAACGCTTCGGCCGGAATAGTCAACGCGCTTACCAAGCAGGTTCTGACGGAAGCGCCCCTGCTTTCCTTTCAGCATGTCTGAAAGAGATTTGAGCGGCCTGTTGTTGGGTCCTGTAACCGATCTCCCGCGGCGTCCGTTGTCGATCAGTGAGTCGACCGCCTCCTGGAGCATGCGCTTTTCGTTACGGACGATTATATCGGGTGCGCCAAGCTGCAGGAGCCTTTTCAGACGGTTGTTCCTGTTTATCACACGACGGTAGAGGTCGTTGAGGTCCGATGTGGCAAACCTGCCGCCGTCCAGCTGGACCATCGGGCGCAGTTCGGGAGGAATGACGGGGATCGCTTCAAGGATCATCCACTCCGGGCGGTTCCCTGAAAGGCGGAACGACTCGGCAACCTCAAGGCGCTTGATGATGCGCATTTTCTTCTGTCCGGTGGCTTCCCTGAGCTCCGCGCGCAGTTCCGCGGAAAGCTTCTCGACGTCTATTTCCTGCAGCAGCTCCTTAATGGCTTCAGCGCCCATTCCCGCTCTGAAGTCATCCTCGTACTTCTCACGCATGTCGCGATACTCTTTGTCTGAAAGGATCTGCTTTTTCATCAGCGGTGTATCGCCCGGATCGATAACGATATAGCTGGCGAAGTAAAGCACCTTTTCCAGAAGCCGAGGCGACATGTCAAGTATGAGCCCGAGCCTTGAAGGGATACCCTTAAAGTACCAAATATGGCTCACGGGGGCGGCGAGATCGATATGCCCCATTCTTTCACGGCGGACTTTGGATTTGGTCACCTCTACGCCACACCGGTCACAAATCTTGCCTTTATATCTGATCTTCTTATATTTTCCGCAATGGCACTCCCAGTCCTTGGTCGGCCCAAAGATCCTTTCGCAGAACAGACCGTCCCTTTCAGGTTTGAGTGTGCGGTAATTTATCGTTTCGGGCTTTTTTACCTCTCCGCGGGACCACTTGCGGATCATCTCCGGCGAGGCCAGGCCTATTCTAATGGCTTCAAATTCCGTGTAGCTCATAGACGGCTCCTTTCATCAAAGGTCATAAAAATCGTCCATATCGTCGTCAACAACGTCCATGTCATCGATATAATCTTCAGGTTCTTCTTCGGGGCCGAATTCGTCATAGTCGTCACCCGACGCATACTCTACATATCCGTCTTCGTCCTCGATACCGTAGCCTGAAGCCATCAGTTCATCTTCGCTGGTATAGGCGTCCTCATTTTCGACCTTGGCGAAGCTGTCGTCATCGTCGTCGTCCTTGAGGTCGATTTCCTTCATGTTCTTATCAAGCACACGCACGTCCAGTCCCAATGACTGCAGTTCCTTTATGAGGACCCTGAATGATTCCGGCACTCCGGGTCTGGGAACGTTGTGCCCCTTGACGATCGCCTCGTAGGTTTTGACGCGGCCTACGATGTCGTCCGACTTGACGGTGAGGATCTCCTGCAGGGTATACGCCGCACCGTAAGCCTCCAATGCCCAGACTTCCATTTCTCCGAAGCGCTGTCCGCCGAACTGTGCTTTTCCGCCCAGAGGCTGCTGCGTAACGAGGGAGTAAGGTCCGGTGGAACGGGCATGGATCTTGTCGTCGACCAGGTGATGAAGTTTCAGGAAGTACATATATCCCACGGAGACCGGGTTGTCGAACATCTCGCCGGTACGACCGTCATACAGGATGCTCTTTCCGTCTCTCCTGAGGCCGGCAAACTCCAGCGTATCCTCAATGTCCTGTTCGTTTGCCCCGTCGAATACCGGTGTCGCGATCTTCCATCCCAAAGCATGTGCCGCGTATCCGAGGTGGACTTCCAGGACCTGTCCTATATTCATTCGGGAAGGAACGCCCAGCGGATTGAGTACGATATCGAGCGGTGTGCCGTCCGGCATGAACGGCATGTCTTCAAGCGGAAGGATCATCGAAACGACGCCCTTGTTTCCGTGCCGTCCGGCCATCTTGTCACCGACGGATATCTTGCGCTTTTGAGCTATATAGCAGCGCACCACCATGTTGACGCCGGGATTGAGCTCGTCTCCGTTTTCGCGGGTAAAGACCTTGACGTCAACGATTATACCGCTCTCACCGTGAGGCACTCTAAGTGAAGTATCTCTTACTTCGCGGGCTTTTTCACCGAATATCGCGCGCAGCAGGCGCTCCTCAGCCGTAAGCTCGGTCTCTCCCTTCGGAGTCACCTTTCCGACCAGGATATCACCCGGATGGACCTCTGCGCCTATGCGTATTATCCCGCGCTCATCGAGGTTCTTCAGTGCGTCCTCACCGACATTGGGGATGTCGCGTGTTATCTCTTCGGGCCCGAGTTTGGTGTCGCGGGCCTCGGTTTCATATTCAACTATGTGTATCGATGTGAATACGTCGTCATGGACAAGGCGCTCGCTTATCAGAATGGCGTCCTCATAGTTATACCCTTCCCAGGTCATGAAACCGACAAGGACGTTCTTTCCGAGAGAAATTTCGCCTTCATGGGTGGACGGGCCGTCTACCAGTACGTCACCTTTGCTGCATCTCTGTCCGGCATCCACGATAGGCCGCTGGTTGATGCAGGTGCCCTGGTTGGAACGCATGAATTTTGTAAGTTTGTATGTCTTGACTTGTCCCGAGTCATAGCGGACGACAAGCTCGTCGGCGGATACCCGCTCGATAACGCCGTCATCCTCGGCAAGTATGCAAACGCCGGAGTCTATTGCGGCTTTATATTCGATTCCGGTAGCTACGATAGGCTGCTCCGTTTTGAGCAGCGGCACGGCCTGCTTCTGCATGTTCGATCCCATGAGAGCACGGTTTGCGTCGTCGTTCTCGAGGAACGGGATCATCGCGGTAGCGACGGAAACCATCATCTTGGGGGAAACATCTATATAGTCGACGCGTTCAGGCTCGACCTCGATAAATTCGTCTTTATAGCGGCAGGATACTCTTTCGTTGACGAAGTATCCCTCTTCATTGATGGGCTCGCTTGCCTGTGCGATTATATAATCGTCTTCAACATCGGCCGTCATATATACGACTTCATCAGTCACTTTGTGTGTCACGGGATCGACCTTTTGATAAGGCGCCTCAATGAACCCGTACTCATTGATACGGGCATAAGTGGACAGATAGGATATCAGACCGATGTTCGGTCCTTCGGGAGTCTCTATCGGGCACATGCGGCCGTAGTGGCTGTAGTGAACGTCGCGCACTTCGAAGTTTGCACGGTCACGGCTCAGACCGCCGGGTCCGAGGGCGGACATACGGCGTTTATGAGTCAGCTCAGCCAGAGGATTGCTCTGGTCCATGAACTGCGACAGCGGCGACGAACCGAAGAATTCCTTGATGGCCGCGGTAACAGGCCTGATGTTGATCAGGGATTGAGGGGTAACTATATCAAGGTCCTGAATAGTCATCCTCTCTCTGATAACGCGCTCCATCCTCGAAAAACCGATCCTGAACTGGTTCTGGAGCAGCTCCCCTACACAGCGCAGACGGCGGTTGCCTAGGTGGTCGATGTCGTCGACCGATCCGACGTGATGTGCAAGGTTGAACAGATAGTTGATCGAAGCCAGTATATCGTCCTCTATGATATGTTTGGGAATGAGCCTGTCGATGTTGTCGCGTATCGCATCTTTCAGCTCTGCCCCGCTGTATTGCTCCATCAGCTCGTTCAGTACGGAGTAGCGTACCTTTTCCTTGATCCCCATTTCCTTCGGATCAAAGTCAACATAGCAGCCGAGGTCGACCATGTTGTTGGAGAGCACCTTGACGACAGCCCCGTGTTCAGTCCTGATCCATGCGTAAGATACTCCGCGGTTTTCGATCCGTACGGCTTCGTCGCGGGTAAGTACATCGCCTTCTTCGGCCAGGATCTCTCCCGTAAGCGGGTCTACTACGGGGTATGCCAGGGGCCTGCCGGCGATCCTGGGTGCCAGCGCCAGCTTCTTGTTGAATTTATAGCGTCCTACATTGGACAGGTCATACCTGCGCGGATCGAAAAACAGGTTGTTGATGAGCGCTTTTGCCGAATCCACCGTGGGAGGCTCGCCGGGCCGGAGCCTGCGATACATCTCAAAGAGGGCCTCCTCCTCGGTCTTTGCGGTGTCCTTGTCAAGAGTGGCAAGCAGGAACTTGTCTTCGCCGAAAGTTTCCTTCATCTCGGCATCGGTCTTGGGGCCGATCGCGCGGATGAGAGAAGTGACAGGGAGCTTTCTGTTTTTGTCTATCCTCACATATACGACGTTGTTGAGGTCCGTTTCGAACTCAAGCCAGGCTCCCCTGTACGGAATGATCGTTCCCGCGAAAAGGTCTATGTCCGACTTTTCTTCCTGCCGGTTGAAATAAACGCCCGGGGAGCGCACGATCTGGGATATTATGACACGTTCGGCACCGTTGATGATAAAGGTACCGCTCTGGGTCATAATGGGGAAATCCCCCATGAATATCTCCTGTTCCTTGATCTCTTCGGTTTCCTTGTTGCGCAGGCGCACACGTACCTTAAGGGGCGCGGCATATGTGGCGTCGCGTTCCTTGCACTCTTCTACCGTATACTTTGGTGTTTTCTCCAATACGTAGTCGATAAATCTCAGTTCAAGGTTCCCGGTATAGTCGGTAATGGCGCCAACATCACGGAACACCTCCCTCAGGCCGACGTCAAGAAACCACTGGTAAGATTTCTTTTGCACCTCGATCAGGTCGGGCATATCAATGACGTCACCAAGCCTCTGATAGCTCTTCCTGATTGTCCTTCCATATCGGACGTCGGTGACATGGGGAAGCTTTACATCCGGCATACAATCACTCCATTCCAAACTCTTCTGTAGTCTTCCGGCTGCATCGATCTCCTGAAGCACGCAGTATACATTATATAATTAAGAGACATCGTGCGGTTCAAAGGAAAGTGATCGCACCATTTTTTGAAACACCCGAACGCGTTGTTATGTTTTTGCATTTTCCTCTTGTATCACTCAACAGTAAGTGCTACAATTACATAGTGGAGAGGTATCGCGTTTGGAAACAATGGTGCAATATAGAATTGTAACACGCTATGTTGACTTTGTCAACATTTTTTGTTTTTCTTCTTTAATTTGTCTTTTCTCTTTTTTAAACCAAAACATCCGTCATTATGGATCCGAAGATGTAATAAGAATTATAATGCCTGCTCCGCGTGAAAAAGTCGTATTCCGATCGAATGATCAGTATCCGGAAATACATGTCATGCTATCATTAAGTCATAACCTCTGCAAATATCGCCCGCATAAGAAGTATGCAAAAGAGAGTATGTAAGGAGACTTCAACATGACAGCAGAAGAAATCAAAAGCATATCACTCGAAAAACTTATCGAGGCCGGAGGATTTGATTGCGATTGCGGAAAACGACATTCCGCAGGGACGAGGAAAATCATGATCGGGCAAGGTGCAGTCGACAGACTTCCGGAACTTATAGCGGAATGCGGGGCAAATAAGGTGTTCCTTCTCTCCGGTCATGACAGCTTTGCTGCCGCAGGAGAAAAGATTTGCAAAGTTTTAGACAGCGCCGGCATTGCATACGCCAGGCATGTTTTCCCTGTCTCCCCGGTAATGGCGACTGAGCACAGCGTGGGATCGGCGGTGATGCATTTTGATTACGAGTGCGATCTGATAGTCGGTGTTGGCTCGGGAGTGATAAACGACATAGGCAAGGTCCTTGCCCGTGCCACGGGCCGTCAATATATCATCGTTGCCACCGCACCATCGATGGACGGCTATGCATCGGCCACATCATCCATGGAGCTTGACGGGCTGAAGGTGTCGCTGGACAGCACCTGTCCCCAGGCGATCGTAGGAGATCTGGATATCCTCTGCCAGGCACCGATGCGCTTGCTGCAGGCGGGGGTGGGAGACATGCTGGCTAAGTATATAAGCCTCACGGAGTGGAAGATCGCCAATATCCTGCTGGGCGAATACTACTGTCCTGTTGTAGTCGCTTTGGTGGAAAATGCCCTGGAAAAGGTCGTCTCTGCCGCGCACGGACTTGTGCGGCGCGAACCCGAGGCCGTAAAAGCGGTGATGGAGGGCATGGTGATCTCCGGAATAGCGATGAAATATGCCGGGCTTTCCCGTCCGGCATCGGGTCTGGAGCATTATTTCTCACACATCTGGGATATGCGCGCCCTCGCCTTTGAAGATGCCGGATCCGATCTTCACGGCATACAATGCGGCATCGGTACGCTGTATTCCCTAAAAGTCTACGATTACATACGCCATATCAGGCCCGACGTTTCCACAGGCATTTCTTATGTCAATAAATTCTCCACGGACGAATGGAATGATTCCCTGATCGAGTTTATCGGTCCCGGAGCGTTTGCGATGATCGCCGCCGAGAAAAGGGAAGGAAAATATGATATCGTAAAGCATCGCGATCGGCTGTCACGTATCGTTGAAAAGTGGGAAGAAATTGTGCCGATCATAGACAGCCTTCCTTCTTATGATGAAGTATATTCCCTATTAAAGGCGATCGGCGCGCCCGTATCCGCCGGGGACTTCGGTTATACAAAGGAACAGATCCGCACCACATTCAAAATGACCAAAGATGTAAGGGACAAATATATTGCAAGCCGTCTTTTGTGGGACCTTGGTCTGCTTGATGAAGCTGCTGACTGTGTGTTCAGATAACGTTTTATAAATCATTGCACTCTGCAGGCTTTAATCAGCCGAGAACGAACAAGCTGCCGGCGTCTTCAGGAAATAAGTCCCTGGACCGATAGCAAATAAGACATGCCTCATATCAAGTATATCCTTTTTATGCCTATGAAATACTAATCAAAACAGGCATGAGGGATGGATCAAAAGTGGAAACGAGCATGGGCTTTGACGCAGTGTACTATGAGCCCGATTCGCTGAACTATTATCTTGGGAAAATGCTGCGGGAAAAATTCGCATCATTGCCCTGGATCGCCATCGAGTCACATAACCGGATCCCGGAGCTGAGTGCGTCAGAAAACCGTGAGTTCCCCAGGCTCAAGCGGTTGCTGATCATAGGCATAAGAAAGACGCATAAGTATGTAGAAAACCATAAAGTTTCCGATTGGCTCGTGCCCTACACTTCGTCCGGGTGCAGGGCGATGTGCCTTTATTGCTACCTTGTATGCAACTATAATAAATGTTCTTATCTGAGGCTGTTCGTAAACCGGGAACAGATGATGGAAAAGCTCCTGAAAGCAGACGCGGCGGCACCCAGGCCGCAGACTTTCGAAATCGGCAGCAACAGCGACCTGGTGCTCGAAAATGTCATAACCGGCAACCTCACCTGGACCATCGAGCAGTTTGCGGCAAAAGGGCGCGGATTTCTGACATTCCCAACGAAGTTCGATATGATCCGGCCGCTGCTTGATCTCGACCACAGGGGCAAGATAATATTCCGTATGAGCGTCAACCCGTCCGAAATCATAAGGCGTATCGAAATCGGAACGTCACCGCTCGACACGCGCATACGAGCCCTGAATGAAATGGCGGATGCGGGTTATCGAATAGGACTATTGATCGCACCCGTGATACTTCTGCCGGACTGGAAAAGGATGTACCGTGAACTGATCGAACGCCTTTCGGACGAACTGAGCGACAAGGTCAGGCAGACAGGCTTTATTGAGATAATCCTGATGACATACAGTTATGTGCACAACGCGATAAACACCGAGGCATTTCCCGGAGCTGTTCAGATATACGACAGGAAACTGATGACCGGTCGCGGCAGGGGCAAATACAGTTATCGGACAGAAGCCCGTGAAGAAGCCGAAGCGTTTTTGCGCAGCGAGCTTGAACGCTGTCTTGGCAGTATGCGTATAATTTATATATCATGAATCTGTTGCAATAAATACCTTCCTCTTGTTTTATGAGCGAAATAGTTTTTACCAGATAATCCAGTTAAATTAACAGTTGACAAAGCGCCAACCAAACGCTATAATCAATAATGCGCTTCAAACAGAAGTCCCCTCATGGAGCGCGATCCCTTTGTAGCTCAATCAATATGCGAGTGTGCTGGAATTGGTAGACAGGCACGTTTGAGGGGCGTGTGTCGATGGCGTATGGGTTCAAGTCCCATCACTCGCACCAGATCAAGGGGTTGATCAGTTCAGCCCCTTGAATATTACAAATTTGAATAATGCGCGCGAGTGGTGGAATTGGCAGACTCGCTAGATTCAGGTTCTAGTGTGCAATACGCACGTGCGGGTTCAAGTCCCGCCTCGCGCACCAAAAAACTGCTTCAGAAATGAAGCAGTTTTTTCTGTTGACAATATCTCTTGACAACAAGGACATTTAATGACATTTCCTACAAGCATAATAAAAAACATCGGATGCACTATTTTGTTGCTTGGATCCTCCCAAAAACACCGCTCAGCTCACCGGAAGCTTTTCCGACTTATAATGCAAATACACGTTGTCCAATATAAAGCCTGATAATGAGGAAGTAAAGTCGGTACAAACGCTTTCTGGAACCATAAGGTATTAAACTCGCCCTGGATCAAAATCCAAGGCGTTACTAATGTGTGAATAATGCAGCAGCAGATGTACCAAGTCTCTTTTTTCAGTTTATGCAAGCAGCAATTCTTCCAGCATCAGCACCAAATCCTGCGGGTACTTTTCATTCTGGCTTTTTATCCTGCGCATTGCGCACTCCATGTCCTGCAGTTTTTCGTGCGGGCAGTATGATGTCATCTTATCGACCACATCGGCAACGATAACGATCCTAACATTCAAGCAAATGTCGTTTCCTTTCAATCCTCTCGGATATCCGCTTCCGTCCAAACGTTCATGGTGTTGCATGACGACGTCAATATATTCCTTTGGCAAGTTGAACCCCTGAAGAGAGCTCGCCCCTAAGTCACAATGCTGCCTGACTATATTTTGCTCAATTTCAGACAAACTACCGGGTTTTTGCAGTATGGCCTTCGGTACAAGAAGCTTCCCCACATCATGCAATAATGCACTCAAACCGATATTGAACAACTCCTGGTCCGAGTATCCGAGTCTGGCGGCAATAACCAGCGAGATCAGACCTACATCTATGGAATGCGTATAAAGCCAACCCAAGTAATTTGCCAAGGCATTGATACACACCCACCAGGGTTTTGATTTGTTTTCAAATATCACTGATTTCAATATCAGATTCGCCTTTTCAAACAGACCTTTGTCCTGGACCTTCAACCTCTCTTCAAGATTCCTTGTAACCGAATCGATTACTTTGCTATGTATTTGTGATATGCTTTGCTGGCCTCTGTCTGACGCTTTTACGTTTTTTATACCGTGTTTCGATAGCTTCTCCCTTATATCATCCGTGATCAATTGGCCTTTTCTTAAAAGCAGTATCCCCCTGTCGTCGCAAATATCATTCTCTGCATAAAAATAATTTTTGTATTCAGAATCTGTATTTATGTATCCGGACACCAACCATGCTCCTCCTGCAGTTTGATTGATTTCTAATACTATTTATACATCGAATAAATAGAAATATTTTCTGTTAAATATCGGCACATCTTTTTTATGATATCACATTTTAAACAATCTGTTAAACTGGTATTATTTGTAATATTTTCCCGAATAATAGATAAAACCCTTGAAATGCACTGAATTCAAGCATTCCAAGGGTTTATCCAGCGAAAAAGTTATTGAATGACGATTGTTTAAATTGTACTGGCAGGGAGCTTCGCCCTGATGACTCTGCCTTCAGGCTTTATCGCAAAACCTGCATCCTGTGCATTTTTGCTAAGTACCACAGCGATTATCGAACCGTCCGTTTTCCTGGCTGCAGTCATATCATAATCAATAAAAACAGTGACAAAGATAATGCCCAGTCCCATGGAATATACATGGCATCAAGACTTATCAGATCAACATTAACTAAGCCAAAAACAGTTCGATATCGGAGTCTACGGTACCGATCCCTGCAATGCCGAATTTTTCAACGAGGACCTTCGCCACGTTCGGAGACAGGAAGCTCGGGAGGGTCGGTCCGAGGTGGATGTTCTTCACGCCCAGATAAAGCAGCGCAAGAAGTACGATGACAGCCTTTTGCTCATACCATGCGATGTTGAACGCGATCGGAAGCTTGTTGATGTCGTCCAGCCCAAATACTTCCTTCAGTTTCAGCGCGATGACTGCAAGCGAGTATGAGTCGTTGCACTGTCCTGCATCCAGCACACGCGGGATCCCGTTGATGTCACCGAGGTTTAGCTTGTTGTAACGATATTTTGCGCACCCTGCGGTCAAAATCACGGTATCCGAAGGAAGCTTTTCCGCAAACTCGGTATAATACTCGCGGGACTTCATTCTTCCGTCGCAGCCTGCCATTACGAAGAACTTCCTGATGGCTCCGGACTTGACCGCTTCGACGACCTTATCGGTAAGAGCCAGTACCTGGTTGTGCGCAAAGCCCCCTATTATGCTGCCCGTCTCGATACCGATCGGAGGAGGAAGCCTCTTCGCAAGCTCGATTATCTCGGAGAAGTCCTTCCTGCCGTTCTCATCGGCTTCTATGTGTCTGCAACCGGGATAACCCGTGGAACCTGTGGTAAAGATCCTTTTTCTTACTTCCTCGCTCTTCGGAGGGACCAGGCAGTTGGTCGTGAACAGGATGGGGCCCCTGAAAGACTCAAACTCTTCGATTTGCTTCCACCATGCGTTTCCGTAGTTCCCCACGAAGTTTTCATACTTTTTGAAAGCGGGATAATAATGCGCCGGCAGCATTTCACTGTGCGTATATACGTCTACTCCCGTGCCCTGTGTCTGCTCAAGTAGCTGTTCGAGATCGGTCAGGTCATGTCCGGAAACCAGGATCGCGGGATTGTTCCTGACTCCGATATTTACTTCTGTTATTTCGGGATTTCCAAATCTCGAAGTATTTGCTTCATCAAGAAGCGCCATAACTTTCACGCCATGCTCACCGGTTTTTAGTGTCAGTGCAACAAGGTCATCAGCCGTAAGCGAGTCGTCAAGCGTCGCTGCCAATGCCTCATAAATGAATGCGTTCACTTCAGGGTTTTCTTTTCCGATGTTCCTGGCATGCTCCGCATATGCCGCCATTCCCTTCAGGCCGTATGTAATCATCTCCCGAAGGGAGCGCACATCTTCGTTATCGGTCGACAGCACGCCCACTGTTGCCGCTTTTGCCAGCATCGATTCCCTGGAATCCACTGTAAAGGTAGCAGCGTCATGAAGTTCTGTCCCTGTGACCGATTTTCTAAGCTCGTCCCTGATAGCGATCATTTTGTTGATTTGCTTTTCAATAGAGGCGTCATCAAAATTGGCGTTGGTTATTGTCAAGAACAGGCTGTTAAGGACTTCATGATTGGTCCTGCCAAGCTTGCTGACGTCCAGATTTCCCTTGACGACGATATCCGAGATGCCCTTCAGCGTATATATCAGCAGGTCCTGGAGATTTGAAACAGGCTCGGTCTTCCCGCACACTCCACGCAATGTGCAGCCCTTTCCTCCGGCCGCTTCCTGACACTGATAGCAAAACATACCCATAAAACTTACCTCCAATTTTCTAGGTTCATAAACCGGGCGCGTATCAGCCCTCTATAATTCACATTCATCCAAACGGCCTATCTTTTACAGATCGGAACTGCTCTGAAGTCTCAGCCGTCCGGAGTCTTATCCGATGCGGGGTCATTGTATCATGACAGCCCGAAGATGTATGTTGCAATTGCAACATTTGTTGGATTTAAAAATAAATAACGGTTTTCTGTCCGATTGATAAAATGGTAAATTGATATTATAATTAAAAAACTCGCACCGGGTGTTAATTACAGATTACAGTCCGATCAGTTGGAGGTAAAAAGTGACTAAGAAAGAGATCATGGAAATCAGGCGAAGGTTCAGGATCGACCGCAACGCCATAACCCGTATGCGCGGCTGTTATGTGAACAGCGAAAAGTCCGTACTTGCCACGTTCAACTATGTATTCGGCAATATCGAAGAAGATGAACGGCACAAATATCTTGCCATTTTCAGCAAGACCCTGTCGGGTAAGCCGGGCAAAAATCTTATCGATATTGAGTTCGATACCGAAACAGTCGTAAACGGCATTGAGCATAAATTGCTGATGCGGCTAAGGGACAGCAAATTGGAAGACTCTGAGGCCGCAGAACAGTTTTTTCAAAATATCATACGCTCCCTGTCCTTTGACGGGAATTACCTTATCCTGCTCATCCACGAGACATACGACGTCCCGTTCCGCGGCAAGGACAACAGGATATTCCAGGAAGGATCGGAAGAAGTATACAACTACATACTTTGCAGCGTCTGTCCCGTCAACCTGTCCAAGCCGGCATTGAGCTATTTCCCCGACGAAAACACCTTTCGCGATCGCGTACCCGACTGGCAGGTTTCAATGCCTGAACTCGGGTTTCTGTTTCCCGCGTTTGACGAGAGGAGAGCAAATATTTACAATGCCCTTTATTATATAAAGAATCCGGAAAAGAAACATGAGGATTTCGTGCAGGCCGTCTTCTCAAGTGAGGCACCTCCCACATCGGAGGATAAGAAGGCCATCTTTGGCGAAGTCCTCTCGGATAGTCTGGGCGAATATTTCAACTATGCAGTAGCCCGGCATATGCAGGAACGCATACGTGAGCGCATCGAACTCAACAAGTCGATAAAGGATGCCGAACCCCTCGCTGTGACAGGAAAGGATATCGGCATGATCCTTTATGAATGCGGTGTGCCGCAATCCGCTGTTGCCGAGTTTGAACAGGAGTACGAAGAGAGGATCGGTGAGGAGATCGAAGCGTCAAATTTGATATCAAGCAAACTTGTCATCAAAACCGAAGACGTTGTGATCAGCTCAAAGGCCAACCTCTCAGACAAGTTTGAAGTCCGTACGATCGACGGAAGAAAATATCTCCTGATCCCCATAGAAGATTCCATAGAAGTCAACGGCATCAATGTGAACGCTCTTTAATTCCCTATATTGAGCGTTCCTTTATTAAGCGTTTCCGTGCTGTACTGCTGATGGGACGGAGTGTAAACTCCGTCTTATCAAAAGATCCCTGCCAGGATAATGGATGATATTGTAGTTATTAAATTTCCAGATCAAAGTAAAAGAACGGCACTACGGATTTCCGAAGTGCCGTTAAAAATTATCATTAACCTATGGCAGACAAGTCGACGTATTTCCCGGGTCATATCCGGTCCGCTTTGATTGCTGCAGATGAAATGACGTGCCCTATACACGGCGCGGATTTCCGGCAATACCCAACTCTTCGGCTACCCTGGCCACTTGCCCGGCCACGGTATCGGCAACTCTTCTGTCAAAGACCGAAGGTATTATGTAGTCCTCCCTGAGTTCGCCATCGGATATCAGGGAAGCCAGTGCCTCCGCAGCAGCGATCTTCATTTCCTCCACTATCTGTTTTGCCTGTACCATCAGCGCGCCTTTGAACACACCCGGGAAAACGAGAACGTTGTTGATCTGGTTGGGATAATCGCTTCTGCCCGTGGCTATGATGCGGGCCCCGCCCGCTTTGGCCTCTTCAGGCATTATCTCAGGTACCGGATTTGCCATGGCAAATACGATCGGGTCCTTTGCCATGGCCGCAATCATGTCGGAAGTAACTATTCCGGGAGCGGAAACGCCGATAAAGATATCCTTTCCCTTGATGATCTCTGCCAGCGGTCCGCGCTCGCAATATTTGTTGGTCACTTCGGCCATGCTTGCCTGTGCCGGGTTCATCCATTCCTCTCCTACACAAAGCGCACCGGGCTTGTCAACCAGAACGATATTCCCGGGTCCGAATTGCAGCAGAAGTTTACATATGGAGATACCGGCGGCGCCGGCTCCATTGATGACTATATTGACGTCATCCCACTTCTTTCCTGCCACTTTCAGAGCATTGATGATACCGGCGGCAACGACAATAGCAGTACCGTGCTGGTCGTCATGAAATACCGGTATATCCAGTTCTTTCTTCAGTCTCTCTTCGATCTCAAAACATCTCGGGGCAGATATGTCCTCAAGGTTGATTCCGCCAAACGTGGGAGCCAGGTATTTTACGGTCTTTATTATTTCCTCAGTATCTTTTGTATCAAGGCATATCGGAAAAGCGTCCACGCCCCCGAACTCCTTGAACAGGACCGCTTTTCCCTCCATAACCGGCATCGCCGCTTCAGGTCCTATGTCGCCAAGACCCAAAACAGCGGATCCGTCTGTCACGACAGCCACAGTATGTCCTTTTATGGTATACCTGTAAACGTCCCTCTTATCTGCATGTATTTTACGGCATGGTTCCGCGACACCCGGCGTGTATGCCGAGGACAGTTCATCCCTTGTCGTGACCCTGACCCTGGAGACGACTTCCAGCTTCCCCCTGTTTTCCTCGCAAAGCTTCAGGCTCGCCTGGTTGTAATCCATTAAGCACCACTTCCTTACTTTTTCACATACCGGGATTCATTATGGAATTATTGATATAATTATACTTCCTATACCATGAATTTTGCTACTGCTGCTGTGCTGGTTGATTGCCTAATTTTTGTTAAGTTGCTTATAAACCTGATTTACGCCGGTGGCCGCAAAACCGCTGGCTATCCCTACTGCAATGGCAGTCAGCAAATCGTTTGCGGGATAATCCGGCATGACCTTAAGTGCCACGGCACCAAGGATCCCTCCCAGTATGCCGCATATCGACGGGAGCCATTTGTTGTTCAGCGGCGTACTTTTCAGAATGGCCGCCACAAGATAGCAAATGATGGTTATCGTCGCGACAGATGTCAATCCCATGATATCCATTGACCGTTCAATCCTTTCTGCAACAGCGCTATTCTCGGCATGCATGTAAACTGGCCCTGTTGAATTATATGCTTGGTCGGACGTGTTTCATGACATCCGAAAACTTCACCGACGGTCTTGTTCATCCGGAAAGACATCAAAGATCGTTTTTGATACAAAAACGGGATATGAAATGTCATTGCCAATTGCTGCTTTTTAGGATAATATCATTAATTAGGAAAAAATAAGGTATCAACCAATAAAATATGGAAACGAGGTATGATCATGCGTCTGACACATCTCAAAACATGCCGCATTTCAAATCCGCTGGGCTTTGATATCGACAAGCCTCTGCTGAGTTGGATCGCAGAGGATACTCCGTCCAAAAAGCAGGTATCCGCAAGGGTCGTAGTTTCCAAATCAGGCGATTTTTCCGACCTGATTTTCGACTCAGGCGAGCGCAGCGACATTTCCGGATTGGGTTTTGTCCCCGAACTGGACCTCGAACCCAGGACCCGCTATTTCTGGCGTGTCTCCGTCACCGGCGACGCCGGGGACAGCGCGACGAGCGAGACTGCATGGTTCGAAACGTCAAAAATGGACGAGCCCTGGGCAGCTGAATGGATCACCCCGGATTGGGAAGATAAAAAGATCCATCCGTACCTGCGCAAAGAATTTCGCATCGACGAAGAAGTTGAATCCGCACGCGTCTATGCGACCGGGCTTGGCCTTTACTACATTGAGATAAACGGTAAACGCGTAGGCAATGAGTACCTTACGCCCTATTACAATGCATATGATATGTGGACCCAATACCAAACTTATGATATTACCGGAATGCTCGCAAAAGGCGATAATGCCGTCGGGGCCATCCTCGGAAACGGATGGGCAAAGGGCCGATTCGGATTCGGAGATTTCGCAGAAAACCTGTACATTGACAGGTTCTGCTTCCTTTGTGAGATCAGGATAAGGCTGAAAGACGGCCGAGAATTGGTCTTCGGCACGGACACCACATGGAAAGCTTTTGCGTCGCCTGTGCTCGACAGCAATATTTATGACGGCGAAACTTTTGACGCAAACAAGGTCGAATCCGGATGGTCGGCTCCGGGCTATGACTGCTCGAAATGGGCGAACGTCAGGGCCTATGAATATAGGCTCGGAAAGCTGACAGCCCGCAAAAGCCTTCCCGTTGTTGTAAAACAGGTCCTAAAACCCAGGGAAATCATAAGGACTCCTGCCGGAGAGACAGTCATCGATGTCGGCCAGAACATCGTAGGCTGGATGCGTTTCCGGGTCAATGCGCCCAAAGGCGCGAAGGTTTCCCTGTACCACGGAGAGATCCTTCAGAACGGCAATTTCTATAACGAAAACCTGAGAACGGCTAAGGCCGAGTATCACTACATTTCGGACGGCCAACCGGCGGAAGTCGAACCACACTTTACGTTCTACGGTTTCCGCTATGTCAAGGTCGAAGGATGGCCCGGCGAACTTTCTTTGGATGACTTCGATGCCTGCTGTGTCTACTCCGACCTAGATGAGACCGGAAGGATAGAGACCTCGAACCCGCTGGTAAACAGGCTCATCCTCAATGCACTGTGGAGCCAGCGCGACAACTTCCTTGACACTCCGACAGATTGCCCGCAGCGCGACGAGCGCATGGGGTGGACCGGCGATGCACAGGTATTCAGCGGCACGGCAAGTTTCAACATGGATACCTACGCGTTTTATGACAAGTTCATGTATGATATGTATATGGAACAGTTGAAGACAGACGGCTGCGTACCCAACGTTGTTCCGGACGTAATAACCATAAAGGAAAAAGGGGGATACCCGTCCGGAGGGGCCTGTGCCTGGGCTGACGCTGCCGCTGTGATTCCCTGGACTGTTTACCTGCATTACGGAGATAAGCACGCTCTCGAAAGACAATTCAACTCCATGAAGGCATGGGTGGATTGGGTAGAAAGGACGGGCGTGGACGTCAAAAACGGCGGCGGCTGGCTGGGGCGTTTCCACTTCGGCGACTGGCTGGCCCTTGACGGCGACAATCCCTTAAGCCCCATAGGCGGCACCGAAAGCGCTTTCCTTGCAGCCGCATACTATGTCTACTCCACAAGCCTCGTATCGAAGGCGGCAAAAGCACTCGGAAAAGAAGATCTGTCCAGGAAATATGACGATATTTCAAAGCGCGTACTGAAAGAGATCCGTGACGAGTACTTTACGCCCAACGGCCGGGGCGCGCTGGATACCCAGACTTTCTATGTGGTTTCGCTGTTCATGGGCATCGCTCCCGAAGAGCACCGCGAAAAGATCTTCGGGCTTTTGAAGAAAAGGCTCGCAAAGGACAACTACCACCTCAAAACCGGTTTCATCGGAACGCCGCTGCTTTGCCGTGTCCTGTCTGACAACGGTGCTCCCGACCTGGCTTACCGGCTGCTTCTCAACGAAGATCTCCCAAGCTGGCTATATGAAGTAAAGATGGGAGCGACCACCATATGGGAGCGTTGGAATTCCGTCAATCCCGACGGCATGATTTCAGAAACAGGTATGAATTCACTGAACCATTACTCGTACGGCTCGATAGTTGAGTGGATGTATCGCAACATGTGCGGGCTGCGTCCTTGCGAAGATTCCCCCGGCTTTAAGCGCGTTTTGATAAAACCGGAACCCGACAAGAGGTTCAGGTACGCAAAAGCTGAATATCTCTCCGCTGCGGGATTGTATAGGTCTGCATGGCAAATCACCGATTCCGGTGAGCTTGTATTTGAAGTGACCGTTCCTTTCGACGCTGAAGCGTTGCTTGTTCTGCCCGACGCTCTCGTCGGCAAGCTGCAGGGTGCGGAAAACCTGCAGGCAGAGCAATGCGGAAACAGCGTTAAGCTCAGGCTGGTTGCCGGTGATTACAGGATCAGCTATATGCCCGAAAAGAGCTACCTGCAGGGTAAGTTCGGCCTGGATACACCTATTTCCGAACTGCTCAAAAACGAAAGCGCACGTGCGATCATCAATGAGTTCTCACGGTTTGGCAATGTCGAGCATATCATCAGGTACATCGATGAAAACGTGACCTTTAACGATCTCCGCAAGACCCCTGCGGTTCAGCAGTATATCAGGAACGTGGACTGGGATCTCCTGGAACAGAAACTTTCACAGATAGACGCTTAACAGCAGGTAAATCCCTGTCAGACATGTCCTGATGCTTTTGGAGAAACAGCCGTCTGCCGATTCTGAGCGCGGCTGTTTTTTTCGAACAGAGTGATAGACTGTTATCCAATTTATCGCAGCCCATTACTTGACGGCTTTATCGTTGCCCTGTACTTGATGGCTTTATCGCCGCCCTACCCTTTACGGCAATTGTGAAAAAGGCTTTGCTTTTGCTTGCAAAGCCTTTTTTGCTGCTGAGCACGATCAAAACCCATAGTGGATCATGAATCGCTTTTACATTCGCTTAGCAATACTGTAAGTGCTATATTGACAACAAATAATCGAAGAACCTACTGTTGTCTATGATGGTTTTTAACCACTGATGATCATCCATGCTTTAGAATGTCAGTCAGTGATTTTCTGCGGTTCGGACGTAAATGAATATATATAACCCTCAACGTTCTCGAACCTCAATACTTCGAAGATCCCGTCGCCTACGCTGTACATGCGCTTCAGTCCCGGCTCCTGCTCCAGCATTATCCTGCGCTTCTCGTCCGAGTCGTCGCGTACAAGCGTACAGGTGATCCTGACCCACTTACCGTCAGGCAAAACCCCGCAGATCTCGGCCTTTGGATTTTTCATCAGCTGCTTATAAACATTCTTTGTGTTGTTGGTGCAGGTATACGGTACGCCGTCGATGTCGGTGATCGCTCCAAACGGTCTTACCCGCGGCTGATCACCGTCAACTGTAGCCACATAAAAAACTTTGGCTTCCTTTAAGACTTCTGTGATTTTTGACATATTGACTCCCCTTTGCATTTATATAACGAACATGTATAAGTTTAAATCAAAATCATATTCAATGCAAGAGCCTCAGCAACTGTGTTGAGCAAATATGTTTATATGTTTAGCACGTGATAAGCTCATGGTGATATTTTTGCTCGATGGCATCATGACACAAATATGACAGTGATGCACCCAACAGAAAATGGCGGTGATGGTCCAAAAGCAAAGGGGGGCAACTTCCCGGTTTTTGACCTGTTAAGTTGCGCCCCCTGTTAGCACTATACGCTTTGTTCGTGTGCACTTATCCTCTTCGGTTAAGTGTTGGTCAAAAGTCAGCTGATCAAGTCATTACAACTGGATGAATTTCCTGTTGTCATATACCCAAAAGCGACTGGTTGATCTGCCTGATCAGCCCTTCGAGCATCTTGTTGTCAAAATTACCGCCGGCAAAAGATGCAAGGGTCTTCAAAGGTATCCCTTTCATCAGCTCCAGCATGTCCATGCCTCCGAGGGCTTCCTCAGGACCAGATGCCGCGGCTCCTTCTCCGCCGGCCTGATCGCCGGAACCTGTGACATCAATGCCAAGGGTTTTCGCCATCTGCTGGAACATCTGCATACAATATGCCTCACCGCCGGGTATCGCCATTATGTCACCGATGGTGCTGTACCTTGTAACAGGCTTGATCCTGGTCTGCTTTGCGTTGACCTCTATCGTCACCTTCAAAGGCAGGCATACGGAGCTGGGACCCACTTCTATATCGAATTTACCGGACTCGACTGCCCAGTCGTGTATTTCCGTATCCCAGTACGCAAATGAGCGTCTGTCAAGCGTAAAGCTGACCGTCTTCTTTTCGCCGCTCTTCAGGAAGACCTTTTCAAAACCTTTCAATTCTCTGACCGGACGGTCGACTTTGCTTTCGACGTCAGCTACATACAGTTGGACGATCTCACCGCCGTCAACGGCGCCTGTATTTGTGACATCTACGCTGACAGTGACGGTCTCATCGTCATTGATTGTGGTTTTGTCAACAGTGATATTGGAATACTCAAAACTGGTATAGCTGAGTCCATGGCCAAACGGGAACAGCGGCTTTATGGCTTTCTTGTCATAGTAGCGGTAGCCTACATATATGCTTTCGTGATATACGACGTCGTCTCCGCCCGGGAAGTTGAGGTGCGACGGATTGTGTTCAAGCCTCTCAGGCCAGGTCTCCGCGAGCTTTGCCGAAGGATTGACTGCGCCGGTGAGGATATCGGCAATGGCCCCGGCTGCCGCCTGACCGCCCAGGTAAGAAAGCAGGATAGCTTTTGCCTTGTCTGCCCACGGGAGCTCCAGGGAAGAACCGCATGTCACCACGACAGCAGCATCGGGTTTTACCGCCAGCACAGCCTCCACGAGCCTGTTCTGGTTCTCGTCCAGCTTCATGTGCGGGCGATCCTGGCCTTCGCTCCTGAACCTTTCAGGCTGCCCCAATACGATTATTACATTGTCGGAATTCTTTGCGGCTTCAGCTGCGGAAGAAAGCAACTGCTCATCTTCCCTGCCGTCTCTGTGGTATCCGGGTTCGAATGAGACTTTGCGTCCGGTCAGCTTTTCAAGCTCCTCGATCAGGTTGTCGACCCTGGTCGAATTTATATGGCTCGATCCCCCGCCCTGGTAAGGCAGATTTTCCGCATAGCTGCCTATTACGAGGAAATCCCCGTTCCTGAACGGCAGGACGTTTCCTTCATTCTTGGCCAGGACCATCGTCTCGCCCGCGGCTTTACGGGCCAATACGTGGTGTGCCTCTTTGTCAAAGACGGTTCCGGGACGTTTGGTCTCTTCCCAGCGGTAAAGGATGTTGAGGTATCTTGTTACCGCCCTGTCGAGCACCGCTTCGTCAAGCGTGCCGTTCTTTACGGCTTCGACGATCTCCTTGTCCGTTACTCCTCCCGATGCCGGCATCTCCAGCTCGGTCCCGGCAATAAGGGATTCCACCCTCTTGTCCATTGCACCCCAGTCTGTAACGACGAATCCTTCAAATCCCCACATGTCCCTGAGGACCTTGGTGAGCAGCCACTCATTCTGGCATGCGAATTCGCCGTTTATCCTGTTGTATGAACACATGACAGTCCATGGCTGTGCTTTCTTTACAGGCGTTTCAAAGGATGCCAGGTATATTTCCATCAGGGCGCGTTCATCAACGACCGCGTTTACGTTCATCCTGCGGGTCTCCTGGTTGTTGACGGCAAAGTGCTTCAGCGATGTGCCGACGCCTTCGGACTGAACTCCTTCGATATGGCTGGCAGCAAGCTCTCCAGATAGATACGGATCCTCGGAATAATACTCAAAGTTGCGTCCGCAAAGCGGGCTGCGCTTAATGTTCGCTCCGGGACCAAGGACTACCGCGACCTGCTCAGCCTGGCACTCGGTGGCGATCGCTTTTCCAATGTTCCTTATAAGATCCCTGTTCCATGAGTTGGCTAACCCTGCGGCAGTCGGGAAGCATGTAGCGGGCACACTGACATTCAACCCGAGATGGTCGCCACTCGTATCCTGCTTGCGCAGACCGTGCGGCCCGTCGCTCATAAACATTGACGGAATGCCGAGCCTCTCAACAGCCTTTGTCGTCCAGAAATCTTTCCCCGAGCACAGGCTTGCCTTTTCTTCCAGCGTCATCTGTGATACGAGTTCTTTAATGTTTACTGACATGATTTCCCCTCTTTTCCGTAATATTTGATATACATTTGATCACTTGTTCGTTCTGCTTCGGCGTGTCTCAAATCCCTTTCGGAAAACTCTCTTCGGAAAGCCCATACAGGCTTAAATCCGGTTACCGGAGAACAATTATTGTTGCATCGAAATCAGACTCGCTATAGTAATCCCCGTATATGTCCAACTGGTCATATATATCCAGTGCACTAAGGCTGGAGATATATGCACCGTTTTTTGCATTTAGGATCCTTGTGGACGTCGAGACCCTGACGGTGATATTCCTTGTAGTTCCGTTCGGATCCGCAACTTCAAGGACCATGGTCTGATCCTTGGTGTTTATGAACAGCACCGTGCCCGATTCACGGCTGCTTTTGGTTATCGACTCGACAACATCTATTACTGCAATACTGCCGTCCGAAATGACGAAGTTGGCTCTGCTCCCCAGTCGCAGGCTGTCAAGGGAAAGACGCGATGTGCCCTGTGTTATCCGTACATCGGAAGCGATCGGATATGAGTATTCCAGTCCGTCATTTCCGACCAGTGTAAGGCGGTTTCCCGTGATGTCCCAAACTATGCTTTTGATCGTTCCGCTCAGGTCTGCCTTCCTGGTTTTTGCGTCTATTTGAGTGATCACGCTGTTCTTGACAGTAATTTTTATAGTATCGCTGCTGTTGATCTTGTCGATCGAGCTCTGTTTATCGTCCCTCGTTATCGTGGGGAGGTTCTTGGGGTTCAGCTTTATTTCATTTCGTGTGCCGTCGGCGAGGGTCACTGTGAGTATTATCGGCGATCCCAGTCTGACGGACTCGACCTTGCCTTCCCTTACATATGTACCGTTAAAAGCATAGATCGAAGTTATCACATCATTCTTTATCAGCGCAGTGATATACGTGCCTACCTTAAGGGAAGTCAGCGCTGTTGTCGATCCTTCATAATCGGCACTTGTCAGGCCGCCAAGGTTATAGCCGGTCGTCACTGCCGTAAGAGGATCGGTCAAATAAATTTTGGGTGTCGATGTCATCGTGTCGACCGATTTTAAGGCTCCATACACGGCCTTGACGCTTGTGTCTATCTCAACGCCCTTCAGGGAGTCATCATCTTTCGACCACACAAGTGTCACAGGATACCCGTTGTATGCGGATGACAGCGTTCTGTCAGCTCCGTCTACCTTTATGTACGCAGAACCAGGTACGGTTACCCGTGTTGCAGTGCCGTCATAAGACTGCAGCAGTAAACTCCCCGGAGCTGCCTCCGCCAATATACCGTTCCTCCTGTACTCGGAAAACCTGGCAAGTCGGAGTGTGATATGATTATCTTCAAGATATGTAATCGCCCTGGACAGCATCGTTGCAATAACCGCCCGGGAAACCGACTGGTTCGGGTTGAACCTGTTGGCCGTGTCCCCGCTGACGACTTTTATAGTATACAGTATGTAGATGTGCGGCCGCCGTGTATAAGTTATGAACAGGTAGTCGTCAAACGGAAGCGTATAATCTGACAGGTTTAGTGCCTCGTCCTCAAGCTGCAGCGCCCGTACAAGGAAAACAGAAAGCAGCTCCTTTGAAATCGGTTTCCCAAGTTCACCCCTGGTTACATAACCGTTAAGATCGAGTTTCGTCACGATACCGGCTTCAAGACAGATCGCCAGCTCCGATATCGCCCATGTCATGCCCGTCCCGTTCAGCAACGCGGTCAAATAGCTGTTATTCTCACTCTCGAGCAGCTCCCTGCTCTCCTGGTCAATATCATACAATCTTGACAGCAATACCAGGGTCTCTATAAGAGTGATATTGTTGTCCGGCTTGAACGTACCGTCGGAATAACCGTTGAACAAACCCCTCTCGCTTATCTCGTCAATGTATGATTTTGCCCAGTGGCTCTGGGGCACATCGCTGAATTCGGCAGCTACAGCCGTTGGGATAACCGCGGCTGCTACCAGCAGGACAAGGACGAACGCGATGATCTTTTTCATTCCACAACCTCCGTTCCGCAATGCTTTCCACGTCTTTTATCAGGACTGCTTCCTATATCAGATTTATCGATCCGATATGTTTTTACAGCCGTTAATAGTATCTGATTGTCTTATTTGCAGGAAATCCTGAAAAATATGGTCTACAGGGCGCTGTCATTGAGTGATATTGAGTGATGCCGAAATATCAGGTCCGGATGTCAAAAGAACCGCTCTATTCTTCGCTGTTGATCACGGCAATTCCAAGTTCCTTCAGCTGTTCTTCCGTGACAGGACTCGGGCAATTGGTCATCGGTTCGGACGCGTTCTGCACCTTCGGGAACGGTATAACATCCCTCAGGGAATCGCAGCCTGCCATGAGCATGACTATACGGTCGAATCCGAATGCCAGTCCGCCGTGAGGCGGTGTCCCGTATTTGAACGCATTCAGCAGGTGTCCGAACCGGGCTTCCGCTTCCTCCCGGGAAAAGCCCAATATTTCAAACATCCTGTTTTGCATCTCACGTGTATATATACGTATCGATCCGCCTCCGAGTTCCGTGCCGTTCAGCACCATGTCATATGCCTTAGCGCGGCATTTTTCCGGCGCGGTATAAAACAGATCGATATCTTCATCCATAGGAGCGGTGAACGGATGGTGGCGCGCAACCAGCCTTCCTTCCTCTTCGCTGTACTCGAACAGCGGGAATTCCGTTACCCAAAGGAAGCGGAAATCATCCCTGCGGAGCAGGCCGAGCCGCTTTGCGACTTCTACGCGCAACGCGCCCAGCGATGTAAGGGTGATTTCGTCGTTTGCGTCCGCCACGACGAAGATGATATCTCCATCCTTCATCTCTGCCCTCTGGATGATCGCGGCGTTCTCCTCTTCGGTCAGGAACTTGCCGAATGAAGACGTAACAGCACCGTCCTGCTGTTTAAGCCAGGCCAGTCCCTTTGCCCTGTACGTCTTGACAAACTCGGAAAGCGAGTCGATCTCCTTGCGGGTCATCGCGGCCCCGGAATCGACCTTTATCAGGCGTACCGACCCGCCTTCCTGCACCGCCGATGAGAATACCTTGAATCCGCATTTACCGGCAATGTCGGATATGTCCCTTATCTCAAATCCAAAGCGCAAGTCAGGCTTGTCGCTGCCATAACGCTCCATCGCCTCCTTATAAGGCATGCGCCGGAAGGGTATTTCCACGTTCACTCCCAGGAGCTCGCCGAAAAGTTTCCGGATAAAGCGCTCATTTATAGAAATTATATCGTCGATGTCCACGAAAGACATTTCAAGGTCGATTTGGGTAAACTCCGGCTGCCGGTCCGCACGCAGGTCCTCGTCCCGGAAACAGCGGACGATCTGCATATACCTGTCGAATCCGGCCATCATCAGGATCTGCTTGTACTGCTGCGGAGACTGGGGCAGGGCGTAGAAGCTGCCCGGATGTACCCTCGACGGCACAAGGTAATCCCTTGCCCCTTCAGGAGTAGACTTTGTGAGCATGGGAGTTTCTATCTCGTAGAAACCCTCGGCCGAGAAAAAATTGCGCGTAAGCTGGGCAGCCCTGTGCCGCAGCTCAATATTTCTCTGCATCTCGGGCCTGCGCAGATCCAGGTAACGATATTTCAGCTTCAGCGCGTCGTTTGCCTTCAAACCGTCGACTATCTCGAACGGGGGAGTCTCCGCCCGGGAAAGTATCCTCAGTTCTTCGGTCAGTATTTCGATTTCTCCGGTCGGCATATCTTTATTTATCGCGCCTTCGCCCCTTGAGCGGACCGTTCCCCTTATGGCTACCACGTATTCCGACCTGAGTTCTCCTGCCTTGTCAAACAGGTCCTTACGGTACGCCTCGTCAAACGTGCACTGGACGATGCCGCTGCGGTCGCGCACGGTGACAAAAATCAATCCTCCGAGGTCTCTCCTGCGCTGGACCCAGCCGCATACGGAAACCTCCTTCCCGATGTCCGATGCTCTCAATGTCCCGCAATAATGCGTCCTCCTGAACCCTTTGAAACTCTCCACGGAAAATTACCTCCAAATCATACGCTTTCCGGACACCGTCCGGCGCGCACTAAAATCAAAATATTCACTGATGCTTCTCTTTTTCACGCGAATGCCCGGACTTCATTCGGACAAGTATCTATTCTTCCCTGGCCTTACGGATAAATTCCGCGATTTCCGCGGCATCCAGCGTGCACTCGTGTTCGGTTCCCTTCCTCATATCCCTCATGCGGATCTTCCCGGAAGCCGTTTCATCCGGTCCCATGACTATGGTGAATGCCGCATTTATCTTGGAAGCGTACTTCATCTGGGCCTTCAGGCTCCTGTCCATCAAATCATGTTCGACGGCGATCCCTAGTCCGCGCAGCTCAAGCGTGAGGTTTGCCGCAGCAGCCTTCACCCCTTCGTCGACGGATGCTATAAAAAGGTCGGGCCCCTCAACAGTATCGGGAAGCGATCCCGACTCCTTCATTGCCAATATCAGGCGTTCGATACCTGTACCAAAACCAAGACCGGGTGTAGGGACACCTCCAAGCTCCTCAACAAGGCGGTCATACCTGCCTCCCCCCAGTACGGTCCCCTGGGCTCCGATTCCGGTAGATACGAACTCAAATACAGTACGGGTATAGTAGTCCAGCCCGCGAACGATCCGTGGATTGACGGAGAATTCTACCCCCAGTCCTTCCAGGCCTTTTCTGACACCCTCAAAATGATCGGAGCACTCAGGACACAGGTAGTCCAGAACGACAGGCGCTCCCGCCGCGATCCTTCCGCATGAGTCCTCCTTGCAGTCCAGGATGCGCATGGGATTGCGGTCATACCTCGACTTGCAGGTATCACAGAGCTCATTGAAGTTGTCCTTGAAGTAGTCTTTGAGCGCCCGGTTGAACGTCGCCCTGCATTGAGGACATCCTATCGAGTTGATTTCCAGTTTTACGCTGTTTATACCCAGCCTTTTCAGCAGCGTATCGCCCAGGGCGATCACTTCGACATCGGCCTGCGGGCCTGACGGTCCGAAGCACTCGATCCCGAACTGGTGGTGTTCCCTCAGCCTGCCCTTCTGAGGTTTCTCATATCTGAAATTAGAGACTATATAATAGACCTTGATGGGTAAGCCTGCCTGGATCAGAGAGTGCTCAATGATGGACCTCACTACCGACGCGGTGCCTTCGGGACGCAGCGTGATCGAGCGACCTTTTTTGTCCAGAAAGGTATACATCTCCTTTTGCACGATGTCGGTAGTGTCACCCACACCGCGCAAAAACAGCTCTGTATGCTCAAATGTAGGGAAACGTATTTCTTTAAAGCCAAAAAGACGGGATACCTCCCGCGCAGTGTTTTCGACAAAAAGCCAGGTCTTTACCTCGGAAGGCAGCACATCCTCGGTTCCCCTGGGCCGCGTTATGATCTGTGCCATAGATTTCCTCCCATAATATCTTAAAAGAGGTTGCCCCTGCCAAGACAACCCCTGATTTATAGCAATGCCGGATTAATCCTGTATTTACAGGGACAGGGAGTTGCCGGACCTTATATTTTTCCTCCAGTCAAGGTCTCCCCGTTCCAGACCGAGGATCAGCATTTCCGCGGTGGCCACATTCGTTGCCATTGGTACGTTGTTTATATCACATAGGCGCAGAAGGGTCATGACATCCCCATCCTGCGGAGTCGGAGACGACAGCGGGTCCCTGAAAAACAAAACCATATCGATCTCGTTGTAGGTTATACGTGCCCCGATCTGCTGATCTCCGCCCTGTTTGCCGGGCAGAAACCTCTGCACTTTCAGTCCGGTGGCTTCGGAAACCAGTTTGCCGGTCGTGCTGGTGGCACAGATCTCGTGTTTCGACAAGATCCCGGCATAGGCTATGCAAAACTGTACCATCAGTTCTTTCTTGCTATCATGCGCGATCAATGCGATCGTCATATCCATACCCCACTTTCAGTGAAACCAAATTTCACTGGTTTTTTATCCTCATCAGCGGAACGAACTCTCCGATCAATCTTCGCGCAATATTGTAATATGCGAGCGCTGCTCCGTTGCAGTTGTCAAGTATGATCGGCCGTTCAAGGTTGGCACTGATGATAACACGTTCGTCCTCAGGGACGATCCCAAGCAGTTGTGCTCTGGAAACATCTATTGCATCGTCAATATTCGGGGATTGGGCCCTTGCGGCCAGCCTAGGCCTGACGCGGTTCACTATCAGCCCGATTTCTCCGACGCCGTAGAAGTCGAATCTTTCCACGGCACGCGCAGCATCCCGCAGGCTCGTCTTGTCAAGTGTCGTGACCACGATGGCCCTGTCGGCGGCTGATGCAGCCATCTTAAGCGATCTTCCCAGTCCTGCGGCACAGTCGACAAAACAGAAATCGTAAAGCTTTTTTGCCCGCTCCATCATACCTTCAAACGCCGCATCATATGACTCTTCGAGAGTATATGGAGCGTTCAGCAGGTGGAGGTTTTCCAAATCCCCGCAGCGTACGATCGCCTTTTCGAGTTCTGTGTCCCCCCGAAGTACGTCTCCAAAGTCAAGAGCAGTAGTGTCCGACATCCCAAGCAGGATGTCCAGGTTTCTCAAACCAATGTCGGCATCGACCGCGAGCACTTTATATCCCATTGCTGCAAGACATGTAGCCACTCCCGCAACGATGGAGGTTTTTCCCACGCCGCCTTTGCCGGAGCCGACAGCGATCGTCTCGCCCATCTGAAATCCCCCATTGGTTGATATACATTTTGAGTATAACAAATCCATTATCTGTTTTCAACAATTTATTAAATTATATCATTTATTTTTCCTCTTTCAACCTTTATGTGCATATAATGATTTTCAAATAATTATCGAATCAGTTGATCAGAGTGTTTTCCCTGTTCAAAGTCTCAAGGGCTTCATCGATCCTGAAATACGCATCGAATATGTCACGCGCTATGACGCCGATCCTTGAGCCCTTCCCGGCCCTTTCCACCACTACAGCCACCGCGATCTCAGGGTTATCGTACGGCGCAAACGCCACAAAGAGCCCGTTGGCCGAGCCCCGGCCAGTCTGAGCGGTCCCGGTTTTGCTTCCGACCTTGATCGGATATCCCGAAAAGACCGCGGAGGCCGAACCCCGTTCGGAAACAGCGAGCATTCCTTTCTTGACTATTTCAACCGTATCCCGGCTGACATCGATCCTGCCCGTGACTTCGGTATCTGTCTTGAAAAGTGTGTGCACATAGTCATAGCTTTTTACTTCCTTCAATATGTGCACCTTATTCCTTTGCCCTCCGTTGACGAGAGTCGCCACATAGTTTGCCATTTGAAGAGGCGTAAACAGGTTGTCGGACTGCCCTATTGCGGCCTGTATCGTGTCCGCCTGATACCAGGCTGCCCCTTTTGCTTTGCGGTTTTCGGGGCCTGCCAGATTGCCCGCCGCTTCACCCTCTAGTTCGATACCGGTCTTTTCTCCCAGTCCGAAGCCCCTGGCATAGTAATTTAATTTGTCAATGCCTGTCAGTCTCCCGACTTCAAAGAAGAAATAGTTGCACGATACCCTGAGCGCGTCGACCACATTTATGCTCCCGTGGGTCCTTTTAGATGTCAGATATATCTCACACTGGGGCGTATACGAAGGCGCGTAATACATGTATATCCCCTTGTCCAGGATTTTTGTGCTCTCGGTGATGATCCCTTCTTCCAGGGCCGATACCGCCGTTACCATTTTGAAAGTCGATCCCGGCTCATACATGCCCATCATTGCCCTGTTGTAAAGGGGATTTAGCGCGTCCTGGATCAGTTTGTTATAGTCCCTGTTGTATTTTGAAATGTCATATGTCGGGTATGAAGCGCTTGCCAGGACTTCACCCGTCCTGACGTCTATCACTACGGCAGCCCCTCCTCCTACGTCTGCCGATCCGAGCGAAGACCCCTCCTCGCCCAGCTTCCTGATTTCGTTGATCCTTGTCTCAAGTGCCCGTTCGGCAGCCTCCTGCAGGCGGATGTCTATCGTAAGGAGCACGTTGCTGCCTGCCTCCGGCTCCTTGGTATACATAACGTTTGTGACCTTGCCCAGGGTGTTGCGTTCCTCCACCCTCGTTCCGCTCTTCCCCCTGAGATAAGACTCAAACGCCTTTTCGGCACCGAATATGCCCAGATAGTCGTCCATGGCATATCCCTGCTTCTTTAATTCTTCGTCGTAGTTCTCTATCGGGCCGATCCGCCCCAAAATGTGGGCGGCATATGGAGTTTCATAGCTGCGGACCGAGACGGTATCTATCCTGACACCCGGCAGATCCCTCTCCTTGACAATGCCTATTATTTCTCTTCCTATATCCTGCGCAAATACATAGCTTGGTATATTCAGACCTACTTTAGCGCTTCGCAGTTCCCTCTCATACCGTACTGCGCACAGACTCAGCGCCTTATCCGGCTCAAGTTCCGGGTCAACACCGTACTCCGACCTCTGTCTTTCAATAACTTCGGACGCAGGGATGTCCTCGTCCCATCCCTTCGCATCCAGGTATTTTTTGAAACGTCTCCAGTTTGTCCCTTCACCGTTGCCGGCATACACGTATTCTTTCCCATTATACTCTATCGGCAATGAAGTATTGAATTCGATGCCCTTTTCTTCACACAATTCGACCATGTGCAGGATGATTTCATTCTGTCTGTCGGACGGAAGCACGTCCCAGTCAAATGACAGGTTGTAGCTCAACCTGTTCGTTACGAGTTTCCTGCCATAGCGGTCGAGTATCTCTCCCCTGTTTGCCTCGACCTGTACGGAACGGGTGATCTTCTTTTCCGATTGCCTGTAATAACTGTCACCGTTAATGATCTGTAAATTATACAGACGCGCGGTTACTGTCAAAGACATTGCAACCGTGATCAGCGCCAAAACCGCAAGCCTGATTTTGAGTTTGAATCCTTCCATGATTTCCCCGTTTCCTCGTACTTTCCTTCGTACTTTCCTTCGTACTTTCCTTCGTACTTTCCTTCGCACTTTCCCTGGTGCTTTTCCTCGTACTTTACAAGGTGCTTTTCCTGGTACTCTTCCTCGTCAGTTACCCGTCCGTTGCTCGCCCTTTTCAGTCGTCTTCCCGGTTCCCGCTTATGTATCTGACGGGGAAATAGATCAGCGGCAGAAACACGACCGAATATACTATTTCGGGAATGGCCGTCTTCCACAGAGCCGAGATTCCCGCCCGTCCTGTAAGGAGATAGAATATGAGAAAATAGACCAGAGTCGTGAATGCCGTGATCAGGGTCGACCACAATCCGGCAGTCAGAAAGCTTTTGAGAAACATATACCTGCATATAAAGCCCGCGGCCATTCCGCACCCGAAGTAAACCAAAGCATAGTATCCCTCCGGGCCGACAACGAATGCGTCTTGCAATACACCTATGAACATGCCGTAAGCGCCGCCGGCGATCCCGCCCTCGAACATGGCGACGACCGCGGTCAGAACACCGCCGAGCATCGGGTGCACACCGCCGACCTTGAGCCTTGTGAGCAGGTATTCCTGCAGGATCAGCATCAGCAGGCCGAATCCCGTGTACATACCCCATTTTTTGATGGCTTTTCTCTTCACTGGCTCACCCGCTAATCGGATATGTCAAAATCAGTAATGATGAAAACCTGGGTCAGCTTGTCCAGATCCACTTTCGGTTCGATCACTGCATAGGTCCCCATCCCGCTCGAATCGGTCCTGACCTGCTTTACCGTACCGATGACCAGATCTTTTGGATATACTCCGCCGACACCGGATGTCAAAATAACATCACCGTTGAGCAAAACGGTGTCTTCGGGCAGATATGTGAGCTTCAGCAGGCCTTCGGACATGAGCGCAAAATCCCCCTCGGCCACTGCTGCCTCCCTCGTCCTGTATATGAAGGCTCCGAGCTCCAGGTCGGAATCTATGACCGTCGTAACTATCGACCAGTTCGTTCCCACTTCCGAAACATAGCCCGTAAAAAAGCCCTCTTCGTTTACGACGCAGTCAAAAGGTTCTATACCGTGCGCCGAGCCTTTCCCTATCGTGAACGTCGATGCCCAGTTGGAGGAGTCTCTTGAGACGATGTCGGCCATTACAAACGTAAGGTCCCTTCTGCGCTCGCTAAGTTTCAGCAGTTCGCGCAGCCTCTCGTTTTCCTCCATGGCCTGCTCAGACTGGCGAATGATCTCCTCCATCTCCGCTATCCTGATACGAAGTTCCCTGTTCTCCGATTTCAGCTCCTCGACCTCGTACATGTAAGTATACACGGAATTGATCAGATTGGATACCCCGTTGGCGGCAGCACGAAACGGAGTGAGTATCACCCTCAGGCTGTCCGATATCGGAGTGGCCTCACCCTCGAACACGATAGAACTTATGGCCATCGCAAGAATTATTGCCGCCAGTAAAAACAGCACTATAACAGGACGGTTTTTAAAAAAATCCTTCACTTGACAATACCCCCAGCTCCCTCAACATTCGGAGCAGGCGGACAAGGGGGAGCCCCATAACGTTATAATAATCGCCGTTGATCCTCTCCACCAGCAGCGCGCCCTTACCCTGTATCCCATAAGAGCCTGCCTTGTCCATCGGTTCTCCCGTAGCGATATATTCCTTTATCTCGCTGTCGCTCAGTTGACGAAACTTGACCTCGGTCATTTCGACCTCGGTCCTCACTTCATCCTGAGTTGCAACAGTAATGCCGGAGTAAACCTGATGCCACTTTCCGGACAGCGTCTTGAGCATTGAATAAGCTTCATCCCCGTCAGCGGGTTTACCGAGGATCTTTCCCTCGACTGCCACAACCGTATCCGCAGCAACTACCGGCAGCTCTACTCCCCGGTTCAGCACCGCAACGGCCTTTTCCTTCGACAGACGAGCTACGACCTCTTCCGGGTGCGACCCTGCAAACTGTCCTTCGTCCACATCCGGCACCAGCGTTTCAAATTTGGCGCCTACAATATCAAGAAGAGCTGACCTTCTCGGAGACTGAGACGCAAGTATGAACTGAGCTATATGAACCACTTCCTGTGCAATACATTCGCCATTGATTCTGTATTTAATTATATTCTACCCACATTTTCCCATCGTTCCATACTATCTGCCTGTCGACCCGAAACCGCCGTCTCCTCTGTCAGTCCGGCCTAATTCGCCTTCGACGAATACAGGAGCGGCCACCTGCATGACAACAAGCTGGGCAATACGATCTCCCGGCTGGATGGTGTAAGATTTATCCGATAGATTGATAAGACCTATGCGGATCTCTCCGCGATAATCCGAATCGATGACTCCCACGCTGTTTGACAACGTGATGCCGTGTTTGATACCAAGCCCGCTTCGCGCAAACACAAAGGCGGCGTACCCTTCCGGCAGTTCTATCGCTATCCCTGAGGGAACCGTAGTGAGCTTGCCCGGCTGCAGCTCGACCGGCTCATCAATGCATGCCCGGAGATCCATACCGGCTGCCCCTCCGGTAGCCCTTGCGGGAGGTTCGACCATATAACCTTTTTCGGTAGGGATCCGTTTGAAAACTATCTGCATAAAATATAAATCTGTCCTTCCATCAAATTATATCGAACAGAACAGCTGCGGCAAAAGCAGCCTCATACCGGGATATCTACCCGTGGTGCGATCGGCTGGTCATTCTACTCCGCGGTAGTAAAGGCCCCGCGTAAAACTCGAAGGCTCATAAATGCCTTTGTCCATATATCGTTCAAGTACCTGTACGCATTCCCAGGAGTTCTCGGTCGTAAACATAAGGCGCCCTCCCCAAAGTCCTATGCCGCTCCAGTCTGCCGTCTTGTCGGCAAGGAATATTTTCTGGGAGTTGTATATCTCATTTCGGTGCATGAATGACCGGGACACGGGGAAATATACTCCCTTTCTGTCTACCAGGGAGATGCTGTTTTCACAAAGGCAGCGGCCATATTCATTTTTGATGATACAGTTCTCGGTTATCATGAGCGGCACTCTGCCATACACGATCATTTCTGTATCGATCGGCTTTGATATGTCGCGTATCTGCGGTATCGTAAGCTCAAACGACAGCGTCGCGGATTCAAAGCCTAACCGCTTCAACACGCGCAGTGCCTGTCCGTTGAACACGTTCAGGCCGAAATCTCCGCGCGGCTTGAACCCCTTTGCCCTTACAAATTCTAAATGTCCCAGGTTCCCGACCACTGCCTCGCGTATACCGACAGCCTTAGCCTTGTCCAGCATGCCGGCTATCTCAATGGCCTCATGGTCACCGATCACCCGCGGCAGAACGACCGCCACATTCTTCATCCTGTGGACGCTTCGTTCAGCCGATGCGGGATCACGGGCAACTTCGGCAAGAGGAAGGTAAAAGTATTCCGGGCTTAACGATAACAGCTGGCTGGAAAGCTGCCCGAGCTTTGATAAGTGTACTATGAGGACCGGAGGTTCCTTCCTGTTTTCATATTGGGCACCGGGATTGAAGTCGTTTTCGGCCCTTCCGGACGGGCTTTCCCTGAGCGATGTCAGCTTATCCAACGCTTCCCGCCTCAACGCGTTGATTGCATGGATGGGTACAGTGATCCCCGGCTCCACGCGTGACGTCGCAGACGCACAAATATACGGAGTACCCCCGGTCTTATACAGCTGGGTGTTTACTTCCGCTTCGATTATTGACCTTTCCCTCGCCTGTTCCGGTATTGCACCTTCGACCCGTACATGGTTGCCGTCTTCGTCCGAAACATGCAATACTGCAGGTTTTCCGCGTGCAAGCTCCGCAGAAAATCTTACGGGGACCCTCTGTATCTCCGTCTTGCTGTTGTACGTCTTCCTGATTTGTGAGAACAGTTTTTCCGCGTCAGGATGCGGCTTTTTGGGACGGACCCCGAACATATGGGGGCCTTTGCTTTCGGTAAAGTAACCGTCTGTAAATCCCTGCCTTGAAAACGCTATGTCAAGGATCCTCATTTCCTCCGCCGTCGGCTCCCTGTTTTCCTTAAGAGCATCGGCGTATATTTTAGTTACGATCGCCGCATATTCCGGCCTTTTCATCCGGCCTTCGATCTTAAAGCTGCAGACACCCATTTCGGCCAGCTGCCGCAAATGTCCGGCAAGAGACAGGTCCTTCAGGCTCAGCGGATACTTGGAGTCCTCCTTCCTGCCGAAACCATATGCAAGCCTGCATGGCTGCGCGCACAAACCCCGATTGCCGCTCCTCCTGCCCACCATTGCCGAGAAGTAGCACTGCCCTGAGTAACACATACATAGTGCCCCGTGGACGAACACTTCGATCTCGATCGGCGAGTTGTCGCATATGAACTTCAATTGCCTTTTTGACAGTTCCCTTGCAAGGATCGCGCGCCGGATCCCGAGAGATGCTGCCATTTTGACTCCCTCAAGGTTGTGTACCGACATCTGCGTAGACGCATGTATGGGCAGCTCCGGGGCGATCTCCCTTACCATCCGGGCAACTCCCAGGTCCTGGACGATCACTGCATCCGCTCCCGACCGGCTGATATACCTGATGATGGACTCCGCCTGGGAGAGTTCCTTGTCCGTGAGGAGCGTGTTGAATGTGACATACACCTTCACTCCGCGGACATGGCAGTAGCGTACGGCTTCTTCATACTCGTCCCTGGTAAGGTTTTTTGCCATTCTGCGCGCGTTGAAATTGTCAAACCCCAAGTAAACTGCATCGGCCCCGTTCTGAACGACAGCGCGCACGCCCTCCAAGGAGCCGGCCGGTGCCAGCAGCTCAACAGACATATTTATCCTCCGAGCATTCAGGTTGCATCAGACGCCCTCATTTTTCCTGCATCGATTTACGGATCTTGTTCAGCTCACGGCGCAGTTGGGCATTTTCGTCTTTCAGCCTTGAGAGCTCGTCAAAGTAGTCTTTGAGCTGGCTCCTCATATTTTCCGCGGAATCGACCTGCCGGAAGTACTCATCCGAAATGTTTATGGCAGCAAGTACGGCAGCGTCCAACAGGGATATCCCTCCGGAGGCCGACACCTCCCTCATCTTCCTGTCTACGTGCTGTGCTACCTTTTTTGTATACTCCTCATTTTCGTCGCCAAGAAGACTGAACTCCATGTCGCATATCGATACGGTGGTCCTGATTTTCATACAGTCGCCTCCTGTCCCTGATAGATTTCTATTGCTGTATTTTCGAAAAGTCACCGCTAAACCAGATCACTTAAACTATATCATAAGAGTGTGATTATTTAAATCCAAATCGACCCTAATTCCCAAAATTCGACATATTGACGCCCTGATTTATCAGTTTTTTCTGATTGGCATTTACGCTTTCGAAGTTTTGGATTATAATAGAGATCATAATAGAATTGTATCATGCCAGATTTTTTATGACAAGCTCGAAAGGAAATGAAGATGTCCTTTTTCAAAGACAATATGAAGGATATGACCATTCCGTCCGAAGTGGCCGAAAAGCTGATACGGTCGGGCGACGGCAACGCCTGTCTATACTATATTTGCGCGCACCTGTACGGGCAGGACTCTATCCCTTCGATTGCGCAGATCCTGAACTGGTCCCAGGAAAAAGCCCTTGCGGCCCGTACGGCGCTTGAGGCCATGGGACTCTGCAAATCGATCTGCGATGAGCCCCCCGCAAACGAGACTCTCCCGGCCTACACCCCGCAGGAGATAAACACGATCGCTGACGGCGACCCGGTATTCAAGAGCCTGATAGAATACACGAAATTAAGACTCAACAGGCTCCTTACCCCTACCGACCTTCGGATCCTTCTTGGGCTTTATAATCATCTCGGTTTACCCGCAGGCGTGATAATGCTTCTTGTAAGCTACACGGTAGAACATGTACGCAAGCGTCGCGGCGAAACAGCCCGCGTCGGGATGTCCCTGATCGAGAGCGAAGGCTTTTTCTGGCACCGCCACGGGATCGTGACCGAAGCTGCGGCCGAGGAGTACATACGCAAAAAAGCCGAAGAAGACGACAAGCTGATCGCGTTGGCGCGCCTTCTCAACATACGTGACCGCGCCCCTACGGTGACGGAAGAGAAATACCTCGTCAAATGGTCCGGGTACGGAATGCACCCTGACGTGATATATACCGCATACGACATAACCGTGGTCAAGACCGGATCTCTAAAGTGGAACTACATGAACCGGATCCTGGAGAACTGGTATACCAAAGGCATCCGCACTCCCGAAGACCTTTCGAGAGTCGAGCGGATCAAGGTGATCTCCCCTTCCGGCATGACCGGGCGCGTAAACGTCCCCTCTGTCCCATCAGATAAATATGCCGTTTCCGATAAGACGAAGGGTAAAAACAGCGAAAGCGGCAGTGCGGTACCAGCAGCCGAAAACGCAGCCGAACGCCTGAGAAGGATATTGTCTTCAAGGGGAATCACTCCGGATTCCGAAAGCAGGTGAGATACATATGGGTTTTGATGAGAAAATTCTTAACCGCGTCCTGGACAACTTTAATAAGAAGCGCATCAGACGCGAGTTGGACCTTGCGCGGCGGAGAGAAGACGTCTATCGTCGCATACCGCGCATATCGGAGATCGATGAAGAGCTGAAGACCTCTTCGATAAAAATCATAACGTCGTCTCTCAGAGGCGGGACAAATCCGATCCCCGGCCTCCGTTCATTACGCGAATACAACAAGGCCCTTTCCGAAGAAAAGGCGTCCCTTCTAAAAAAACACGGCTATACAGCTGATTGGCTGGACTTGAAAGTCGACTGCCCGTTCTGCGGCGATTCGGGGTTTCTCCCGTCCGGGCCATGCAACTGTCTTATAACTGCGTACGCCGAAGAGCAGACGAGAGAGTTGAGCAGGATGCTGCCGGTCAATGACCAGACATTCGATACTTTCTCACTGAACTTGTACTCCGATATACCCGATCCTGAACAGGGAACGTCCCCCAGGGAAAACATGAGATGGATCTTAAGTGCCTGTCAGGACTTTGTCAACCGCTTCGGTCCGGAAACTCAGAACCTGTTGATGCACGGCGGCCCCGGACTCGGCAAAACCTTTCTTTCATCCTGTATCGCAGCCGCACTTTCAAAAAAGGGCGTTTCCGTAATATATGACACTGCGGTAAACATTTTTGCCGCCTATGAGAAGGAAAAATTCGCAAGAGATCCCGAGGTGAGCGAGGAAGCGGCATACGATATCGATCGCTTTTACCGGTGCGATCTGCTGATACTCGACGATCTCGGCACCGAAATGCAATCCCCCATAATAAACACCGCGCTTTACACACTGATAAACACAAGGCTGATGCGCGGAAAGAAGATGATCATCAATACCAATCTCAGCGAGAAAACCGAGCTTCCGCGCCGCTACTCCCCTCAAATCGTATCACGGCTTCGCGGAGAGTTCCTGAGCCTGTTCTTCTTCGGCGAGGACATCCGCATCAAGAAAAATATGTGGTGACCCGCTTAATGTCCGCACCATTATCTGCATCCTTAATCGTACCCTTTTATGTTTCCATATCTGCGCCCTTGTATGTTTCCTGATCTGCACCTTGTATGCATCCTATTGCTGCAAAACGCTCTGCCGGCTGACCGGCAGAGCGTTTTTATCGTCGTTCAATGATTTTATTTCCAAAGGTACTTCGCGGGATTGACCGCTTTCCCGTTTATACGGATCTCAAAGTGGACGTGTGGTCCGGTGCTCCTGCCCGTACTTCCGACACGGGCTATCGCCTCTCCCTGGGCTACTTTGTCGCCGACCTTTACCAGGAGCTTTGAGTTGTGTCCATAGAGGGTCTCGACGCCGTTTCCATGGTTGATTATTACACAGTATCCGTACGCTCCGTACCATCCGGCCTTCGTGACGGTTCCGCCGTCGGACGCCACTACGATCGATCCTTTCGGCCCGGCAAAGTCGATACCGGTATGGTAGTCATATTTGCCCTTGAATATCCGCCATCCGAACCTGGAAGAAATCGTGCCGTTATACGGGACTATGAATGTACCGGTCGGGGCGCGCTTCTTTGTGCCGACCCGAATGACTTCGTTTACGGGCTCTTCGATGACCTCTTCTTTCAGCACTACGGAGCTTTCAACTTCTCCGTCCACACTGACGACTTCGGTAGTAACCAGTTTCTTTCCGTTCTGACCCTTGACTTTGGTCTTCTGGACGCCTACAAACAGCGTCTTGTCATCCACGTATTCTGTCTCGTACGGGATCTCTTCCTCGGTCACCATTGTCTTCGTGGTGCGTACGGACAGTAAAGGAATTTCTTCTTTTACCGTTATGACTTGCCCTTCCTTTATATTATCCGGATCGACACCCGGGTTCAAATCGATAAGGGCTTGCGTAGACAGACCGTGATTTCTTGCGATCGCCTCGAACGTGTCTCCCGCCTGTATCGTGTACAGTTCTTCGTCACGGACGTTGGAAGACAGCGCCTGGCTGATTTCGCTCAATGTTTTTACATTGGCTGAATTTGTATATTGAAGCTTTACGTCGACATCCCTGACGAATTCGACATTCGTTATCGTTTCGCCCTCGCTGGCCGCCTTCATTTCGCTTTGCAGGAAGCCGTTGAGTATCGTGTCGATAGCTTCTTTGTCCCTGTGGGCCCCAATGACTTCTCCGTCAACCGTTACTACGTAGGCCTGCTCGATTTCGGAGATCCCCGAAAACAGCATCCTCTCCGCAGTCTCCAAATCAAGGATCTCCTTGCGGTTGAACATCTCGATATTGTATGACACATCGGCGTTGAGCGAATACGGATAACCGAGTATCTCGCTGACCTTATCCTCCACGCGTTCGACGACTTCGATAAAGTCGCTGCGTTTCGATACAAATCCCACAGGTTTTCCGTCGATGTATACCTGAAGCCCTACACCTACGATCGAACTTGAAACGACTGCAAATACAGATACCGCAAGGAACAGCATTCCCGCCGCTCTGGGCGCGCAGTAATTTACTATCCTGCGTGATATCGCATACCTAAGGGCTCCGAGATGCCTGCTCATCCAACGGTACCTGGCTCCTGCAAACTCTTTGGCTGCTGCAAAAACACAGGCAATGAATGCAATGGCCAGCATTATTGGACGGGGTGTAGCCCTGCGCAGTGAATTGCGAACGAGCACCGCACGGTCGGATATTTTATAAAAGCCCCGCTTTATCATAACGGATCTGTATGCCGCAGCACGTGAACGCGACAATCCGTTTGCAATCTTCTTTCTGTCTTTTATATAATTATCCGCTTTGTCCGTATAAGCAGGTATTTCAACCTTCGGTCTAACCAACAGCTTGCCAACCAGCGAGCTATGGGTTATAATTTCTTCGGACACGAGTCTCCCTCCTTAGAACACCAACCTCTAAAACGAGTTTAAAAAATTGGTGTCAATTCGGTAACAATTCGGTAACAGTGCAATACTACCTCATATTGCTGTTTTTGTCAAGCCCTTTTTATCGATAGAACATTTGCCATATATCTATTATTTTTTCCATTTTTGCGGCCCCGAACGCATGTTTTCTTAGCAATATGTACCAAATCCAACGGTTTTACCGAACTGCCATAATAAACGGCCACGCTGTCGTCACATAATATAATATTCATTGTTACAGACGTATTACAAGCGTATCGCAGTTTAAGTAACATTTTGTTACCGTTATTATTTACCGATTTATATTATTGCTGATATAATATAATACTGGTGATGTTATCCAACCTTCCGCACGGATCGTTGGTTTATATTAAGCCCAAAAATGATCCGGTTCCCGGCAACATATCACAATATATCAAAATATATCAAAACTTGGAGCGTAATGTCTGATGATGACTGAAGAATACCCAAACTCACAGTCTTTGCCCTTTCACACATTATCGCCGGAAGAAAGTCTGTCGGCGCTGAAGTCCTCCCGTGAAGGGCTTTCACACGGTGAAGCCGCAGCAAGGCTTGAGATGTACGGCCCGAACACACTGGTCGAGTCCGCAAGGAGAACGTTGTTTCATCGGATCTGGGACCAGCTGAAAAACCCCATGGTACTTGTACTTATTGCGGCGGGCATCATATCCGGTATAGCCGGCGGTCATATAACCGACATGTTGATAATATTCGCCGTTGTCGTTCTCAACGTGGTCCTCGGCGTGCTGCAGGAGGGAAAAGCCGAAAAGGCACTCGAATCTCTCAGAGCCATGTCCTCCCCCTCTGCCAAAGTCCGAAGGAACGGATCCAGGCTGATCGTACCCGTCTCTGAAGTGGTGCCGGGCGACATAGTCGAACTGGAAGCAGGCGATTTTGTTTGTGCGGACATGCGCCTGATCGAGGTCGCATCGCTGCGGATCGAGGAAGCGGCTCTCACCGGGGAATCTGTCGCGGCCGAGAAGTCGGCCGATTCCCTGCCTGATGAGAATATCGTCCTCGGTGACAGGATAAACATGGCTTACAGCGGGACAGGAGTCGTTTACGGGCGCGGGACCGGGGTTGTGACGGCTACGGGCATGCAGACGGAAATGGGCAAAATAGCCGCATCTATCGCTACTGCGGCCGAACCTCAGACTCCTATACAGAAGAAACTTACCGAACTGTCCAAGTGGCTCAGCATACTTGTGCTTGTCATATGTGCTGTAGTATTTGCGGCAACTCTTATAAGGCAAGGCACCTCCGAGACGATCGAAGCATTTTTGCTTTCGGTGAGTCTGGCGGTAGCAGCAATACCAGAAGGCCTGCCTGCAGTCGTGACCATCGTGATGGCGCTTGGAGTGCAGCGAATGGCCTCGAAAAACGCGATCATTCGAAAACTTCCTGCCGTGGAAACGCTCGGATGCACCCAGGTCATCTGTTCCGACAAAACGGGTACATTGACACAGAATAAAATGACCGTCGTTAAGGCGTATGCAAACGATACGTTTCTTGGCTCCGACGCGCCTCTCACTTCTGACGGCCTTGAATTGCTCGTAGAAGCGCTTGTTTTCTGCAACGATTCCGGGAAGTCCACCGATGAAGACGGGCAAGTCGTTTACCTGGGCGACCCCACAGAAACTGCGCTGCTGGCATATGCCGATAAGCTGGGGTATCCGTCTGATAAGAGGCTGGATGCCGCACCACGGGTCGCGGAACTCCCCTTCGATTCGGAAAGAAAACTGATGAGCACTTACCACAGGAGAAACAATAAATATATCCACTTTGTAAAAGGCGCTCCCGATGTGATCCTTAACCGGTGCAACAGGGTGTTGATAAACGATCAGATAGTACCCCTGGACCGGACGATCGCGGAAAGGATAGAGCAGGCCAACAATGAGATGGCTTCACAAGCTCTGCGTGTTCTGGCCGCGGCCATGAACGTTTACGATGAACTCCCGCGGTCATATGCCGAGTCGGAAAACGACCTCGTTTTTATCGGCCTGGTCGGCATGATCGACCCCCCGAGGGCAGAAGTAAAGCAATCGGTCGAGGTTTGCCTCAGGGCGGGCATGCGTCCCATCATGATAACCGGAGACCATAAGACGACCGCTATTGCGATCGCTAAGCAGTTAGGTATATTGACCGATGATGCGGAAGCCATATCCGGTGCGGAGCTGGACCGCATACCCGACGAAGTCTTTTTTGATACCGTTGACCGATACTCAGTTTACGCGAGGGTCTCTCCAGAGCACAAGGTACGTATCGTCGAGGCCTGGCAGCGCCGGGGCAAAGTGGTCTCAATGACAGGTGACGGCGTAAACGACGCTCCGGCTCTTAAGAGGGCGGATATCGGTGTCGGCATGGGCATTAGCGGCACTGACGTAACGAAGAACGTCGCAGATATGGTTCTGACTGACGACAACTTTGCGACTATAGTCGCAGCGGTGGAAGAAGGCCGGAAAATCTATTCAAATGTCCGGAAATGCATCCACTACCTCCTGTCGGCAAACCTGAGCGAGGTCCTCACCGTATTGACGGCTACCCTTTTGGGCTTTACGAACTTTCTGCACACTATCCATATACTGTGGATAAACCTTGTATCGGATACCTTCCCCTCTTTGGGCCTTGGCCTTGAAAATGCCGAGTCTGACAGCATGGAGAAACCTCCGCGCGACGCAAAAGAAGGGATCTTCGCAAATGGCGTCGGCGTTAGTATAATCTATCAGGGAATCGTTCTGGCTGCCCTGACTATGGCGGCATATTTGCTTGGCAGGAACGCCTCCCCCGAAACCGCTACGACCATGGCTTTTTGCACCCTGACATTTTCACAGCTGTTCCACTCCATGAACGTGCGTTCCTTTGACAAAAGCCTGTTCGAAATCGGATTCCATACAAACAAGTATGTGATCGGTGCCGTACTATTATCGATCGTGCTTACGATTTTGATCGTACAGGTACCGGGGTTGAATGATGTATTCAGGCTTACTGCCTTGAACGGACTGCAGTGGTTCCAGGTGGCATTGCTCTCGGCTGCCATCCTGCCGGACGTTGAACTGGTCAAATATATAATAAAAAAGGTAAAGAGAGGGTAGGGAAACACGATGTCTCCCCACCCCCTCTTTGATGCTTCCGGATCATTGACCCGTGAGCTTACCTGCACGTCTTTGTACCTGCTGTGATATGACAGAGCATATTACTGTTTTCAAAATGTCCCCCGGTAAGAACACGATCATGCCGGAGTAGATTGCCTTGTTCACGGTGATCTCCGTGTTCAGGAAAACGCGAACTGCCATATACATGTATGGCACTCCTATGAGATATAAGACTGCCAGACCTGCAAAGCAAGCAAAGAGATAGCCGACAATGTCGCTGCGCATTCGTGAAAGTTTCCCTATGACATATGCCGCAGGTATCAGGCCGATCAGGAATCCGAAGGACGGACGGAAAATATATCCCGGCCCTCCACCCTCGGTGAACACGGGAACCCCGATCAGGCCAATCATCAGATAGACCAGCTGGCTGATCGCGCCGCGTCCGCTGCCCAACAGCAGACCTGCAAATGCCGTCATCATGAACTGCAGCGAGATGGGCACCGGCCACATCGGGATCTTTATGAATGCTCCGACCGCCGTCAGCGAGGCAAATATCCCCGTCAATATTATGTCCCTTGTTAACTGTCTTTTCATAAAGAGGATCCTTTCAAATGTTCATCGCTTGATATCGCTTATTAATGCAACCTGCCGGTTTTTTTCTTTTCCTGCCGGTATGCGGTTCGGCTTCATAAATCCCGTACAGTTATATCACATTTAACTATATAGACCTTTGAAGCCATCAGCTGTGCAGTATACGGCGCCATTGTTGTCAACTTAATTTTATATTTTGGTTGACAATTCCGACGTAACAATTATACTATTGATCATCATAAAATCAATCCGCAATAAGCAAACAAAGGACCTGGAAAGATGCATGAAATTTGTGCTTTCTATCCATAACCGGGAGCAAAAAAATGTTGAAATCAGAAGTGATAAAATCCCTGCTTGGTCAAAAAAATATAAATGGTTCCCTCCTTGCTTCAAGGCTGGGAGTCAGCAGGAACGCTGTCTGGAAGGTCATACAGGAGCTGAGGTCTGAGGGTTTCGAGATTTCATCGAAACCGAACCGTGGCTACAGCCTGGAAAGCCATCCCGATATAATTTCGGCAGAACTTATAGACGCCTATATCAAGCTTCAGCCCTGGAACCTGCTTGTGTTCGACAGCCTCGACTCCACGAACAACGAGGCAAAACGCCTGGCCGACGGAGGGCTCAAAGACAGGAGTGTCCTGTTGAGCGACGAACAGACAGGCGGCAAGGGCCGGCTCGGCCGTAGTTTTGTAAGCAAAAAGGGCCTCGGTTTATATATGAGCGTGTTTTTGAGACCTTCGGCTGCCGCCGGTGAACTGACCCCTGTAACTTCGCTTGCCGCAATTGCGGTAAAGAGAGCATTGCTGAAGACTGCAGGCGTCACCGCCGGGATAAAATGGCCCAATGACATAATATTGAACGGGAAAAAGCTTTGCGGAATCCTGACCGAACTCTCTGTAGAAGGCGAAAGCGGCAGCGTCCAGTACCTTGTGATCGGGATAGGCGTAAACGTCGGATACGGCTCTGAAGACTTCCCGCAGGAAATCAGGCACATGTGCACATCACTGAAGCTCGAAAACGCTCCCGCCGGCAGAGCGGAGCTGGCTGCCGCAATACTTGATGAACTGAGCAAAATATATAATGAAGGGCGCTTCTCGTTCGATCATGAAATATACCTCTCCGAATATATTCGTGATTGCATAACGATAGGAAGGGACGTCAAAATATCCGGAACCGACTCGCTTACCGGAAGGGCGGTCGGGCTGGACGAAGATTTCGGGCTTGTCGTGGAACTGGAAAACGGCAAACGGATCACGGTCCAGTCCGGGGAAGTATCGGTACGCGGCCTGTATGGTTATGCTGACTGAAAAGGAGCTGAATTTTTTGTCTGTTAAGCTCGTGAAGATGAAGGAATTCCTGCTTATAAACCTCGGTGTGCTCCTGATGGCGCTGGGCATCTATTTTTTCAAATTCCCAAACAAATTTACCACAGGCGGAGTAAGCGGTATCTCGGTGTTGCTGGGAGGTATTTTCCCCGACCTTAAGCCGGGACAGTTCGTGCTTATCGCGAACATGCTCCTCCTGGTCGTCGGCTTTCTCTTCTTCGGAAGGAAATTCGGGATCAAGACCACTTATGCAAGTATAGCTTTTTCGGCTGAGATCTGGCTTCTGGAGGTGCTGTTCCCGATGGACGCGCCTTTCACCCGTCAGCCGCTGCTGGAGCTTGCGTTCGCGGTTTTGCTCCCCGCCGTCGGGTCTGCTATTTTGTTCAACAATGAGGCCTCATCGGGCGGGACCGACGTCATAGCGATGATATTGAAAAAATATACCAGCCTCGATATAGGCAAAGCGCTTCTGCTGAGCGATTCGATCATCACAGTGTCTTCGATTTTCGTTTTCGGAATGGAAGTGGGACTGTTTTCCATAGCCGGTCTGCTCGCCAAAGCTTTCCTTGTCGACTCAGTCATTGAAAGTATAAACATAAACAAGTTTTTTACGATTATAACTACCAGGCCTGACGAGATTTGCGAGTTCATCAACAAGGATCTAAAACGTGGGGCGACCATCCATGACGCAATGGGAGCGTTTACGCACCTTCCCAAGACTGTGATCATAACAGTCGTCAACAGGCCCCAGGCCGTTCGCCTGCAGCGATTTATCCGCAGCGTAGATCCCGATGCATTTATACTCATCACAAATACGAGCGAGATAATAGGCAAAGGTTTTCGGGGCGTCAGCTTGTGATCAATATTGTGATATATCAAGTTTCTTTATATCAGGTTTTAATGATAGAAAATCGTGCAAGTAAATAAGTGCGCAAGAGTATAAAAAGTACGCGGGAGCCTCGACAGGTCTCCCGCATAAGTATTTCTAACCGGTACTATATGATTGGTTTCATTGAAAGACCGGACAAGAGATTTCCCCTTGTCCTGTCTTATCAATGTGCGTCATTTAACTACTATTACACGGACCTTTCCGCCTTCTGACGGTGCCTTGTCTGTGTATGCTTCAAACACTTCGCCAAACGCGCGTGCATCAATGATCAGCTGCTCGAACGACGATGCTGTCATGTATCTGCCGGTTGCACTGACGTATATGTGTACATCCTTTGAAATAGGCGTCAGTATCCCGTTTATAAGGAGCTTGTCACCGTCCACAAAACTCTGTCGTGTAAGGCCTTTGAACTCTTTCAGATCAACGACCTTTACGGCCCTGCCTTCCGTGTCGTGAGCGATGCCTGCCCAGCTGTTTTCCGTGATGCTCTGGTTGCAGAGGTACCTCTCGGACTCGCCCTGTGAGTTCACGACATAAGCGTAGCGGTTAACGATGGTCCCAAATGGCGGCGCCGGTGTTTTTCTGTCATCTGCGTAGATCTTTCCGTACTCATAGAGATCCCCGGTCACGTCGTCCAAAACGACCACATTCGCTCTGCCGGCCGAATCATATCCGACAAAGCGTACTTTGTCTGCCGCTATGACGGCTTTGACGATGTCGTTCGGATCGATCCTTGAAATCTTGCCCTTCTGTCCCACTTTCTCGTAGAACACAGCGTTTCCGGAAAGTTCCCTGTCTCCGACCGTTCCCTTGTTTAGGTCAACAGATACGCCGGGATTAGTATCTGTTATCGCAACAACGCTTGTATAGCTTGATACGGCCTTATATACCCTGACTAGCGTTCCTGCTTTCAGCTGCGACTGTGAGTTGCTGTCGGGAACGATGTTAAGAGTGGTTCCGTTCGTAAGCAAAATACCTGAGCCCGTATATACACCGACCGCAGGATGACGGAGCTCTGACTGCGCTATCGCGCCGACAACTTTCATATCGGGACCGAACATCAATGTCACGGCGTCGCCCAGCCTGAACTTCGAAAGGCTCTCGATCGCAACTTCATCAACTTCAAATTCAGTTCCCAGGATCGTTACTCTGGATGGAACAGAAGTGTTCGGATACGCGTTTTCATAGATGCCGCTCAGTTTGAAGTCATTGACGGTAAAAATGTTGGCTCCCTTATTGTAGACGACGACGTCATATTTACTCAGGTCGCCAGCCGTTGAAAGAGTCCCGTTTTTATATATCAGTGCTCCGGAGGAAGCCCCAAACATATTTAGCAAACCGTTGTAAGACGGGACATCCGTCAATACGACCGCAGTCGATGAGGACGAGGAAGTTGTTTCGGCGATAACATAATCCACAGATCCGGAACTCGTGTAGTATATATCAACGACCGTTCCCGGTGTCAGATCATAGCTGATTTCCAGGTACGATTTCCTTTCATTTCCGATATAGAAAGGAGTATTTGCGTCAAGCCTGTACCTCTCGCCCGCAGATGACGTGAGATACGGATATGAGGATTCCTTCAGGACAATGGACTTTCGGATCCCGTCGCCGGGCAGGAACGTTTTTATCCATCCCGACCCGTCCAGGACAAGCGTTCCGCGCATACCGCGAAAGCTGTCGGGCATCGGCTTTCTCGATTTGATCGGATTTGCCCTGCCGGCAACCAGTACCGCTCCGCCTGTTCCGTCTGCTGCCGTGGCATTATTGTCCAGAATGATGGCATCCTTCTCAACCTGTCCTATATCGTTGATAAAACTGCCGCCGTCTTTCTTTGAGGCAAGCAATGTGTTATAGAACAGGACCGCGCCGTTGCCTCGGGTGATCGCACTGTCCGCATCCATCTCGGGGAGGTTTGCCGTCAGCCCTATTGCTTTGGCCTTGTTCATGTAACCCGAAGGCCAGCTCAAACCCACATCGGCATCGGTATATCCCAGAGCACGCATGAGGATCGTAACTGCCTGTGCATATGTAACAGGGTTTTCAGGCCTGAACGTGCCGTCGGGAAAACCGGCCAGCAGCTTCAGCGATCTTGCAGCGAGATTTACTTCACCCACCGCCCAGTGGGATGCCTTGACGTCCATAAATATCGTGAAGTTCTTGTACAGCGGGATCTCGGCTTCTTTGCCGAGCAGTATTACGGCCATTTTGCAGAACTGTGCCCTTGTGAGCTTTTCACCGGGCCTGAACGTGCCGTCCGGAAATCCGGAGATCACGTCGAGCATCTGCAGCACATCGACCGGTACCTCCAAAGCTTTCGGCACATCCGAAAGTGCGGATGCCGATGTGATCCCTGACAATGATAACACGAGCGTCAAACAAATCAGTAAGGAAATCGCCTTTTTCATTTTTTGCTCCTTTCTTGGCGCCATCCGCTATTCGACGCGGAGTGCTTCGACCGGCTGCAATCTGGAAGCCCGGATCGCCGGATAGACGCCAAATCCTATACCGAAGGCTATGGATACGAAGAATGCGATAAAAACTATAAGCGGTGTCGGAGTATATATCGCGTTGAAATACAGTTTTCCGAATATGACTGTCAGTCCTGCGCCGAGCAGGATCCCGAATATCCCTCCCGTAGCCGAGAGGGTACTTGCCTCAATCAGGAACTGGGTAATTATCGACCTTCTCGGAGCTCCTATGGCTTTGCGGATCCCTATTTCACGCGTGCGTTCTGTAACGGTGACAAGCATTATGTTCATGATGCCTATACCGCCGACGATCAGTGATATCCCCGCAATACCGCCAAGCAGCAGTCCGGTCTGCTTGAAACTCTCGTTTTGCCACTCCATATAAGTATTTTCCGAATATACGTGGTAGTTATATTGCCCTACCCTGGCCATCATCCACTGGTCTATCTGCTTAATCAACTCCTCGGTGGCCGAGGCCGAAGAAGCCTTAACGATGTAGTTCGACATCTTGTAATTTGATTTTATAATCCGTGTAGTCAGCGTATACGGAACGACTATGAAGTTATCGTACCAATCGCCGCCATACATCTGGTTCATTCCTTTGGAAGCATATGTACCGATGACCGTAAACTCTTCTCCGTTGACAAGGATCTTCTTGCCTATCGGGTTCTCGTAGTTGAACAGGTCGTTTTGGACCTTCGCTCCTATAACGCAGACCTTGTTATATTTCTGCACGTCCATGTATGAAATGTCCCTGCCCGAGGAGAGCTCATAGCTTGCGCACAGGGAAAACATTTCGGATCCCATGTAGACATTTATATCCGATACCTTGTCCTTATACCGAAGCTGAGTCCAGGTGTTGTAGTTCGGTGTAAAACCGACCATGAGTTCGGGGTCCAGAGTCAGGCAGAAATCGTACAGATCCTGCGAAATGTCGGTTTGCCCCCAGGAATAGTCGTAAATATTTATCTTGTTGGTGCCCATCTTTTCAAACTGCTCCATCATGGCCCTTTGCTGGCCCTGGACTATGGAGACGAGCACTATGACCGCCGCGGAACCTATTATGATCCCGAGCATGGTCAGAAAGGAGCGCCCCTTCTTGCCCAGTATCGATTGGAATCCCATCTTAAATGCCTGCCGCAGGTTCATGGAGCACCTCCTCACTGAAAGGGTCACCCTTATCGAATTTGCTGTCATGTATTATCTTCCCGTCAAGCAGCCTTATGATGCGGTCGGCGCGGCGGGCAATGGAGTTGTCATGAGTGATAAGGACCACCGTTGATCCTTCGCTGTGGAGCCCCCTCAGAATGTTGATCACCTGGTCACCGTTTTTCGAGTCAAGATTTCCGGTCGGTTCGTCCGCCAGGATTATGGGGGGCTTTGTAGTTATTGCCCGGGCTATCGCGACACGCTGCTGCTGGCCTCCGGACATCTCGGAAGGCTTGTGCCGCGCCCTTTCTTCAAGTCCCACGCGCCTCAGCGCCTCCATTGCGATCTCCCGCCTGTTGTGCCGGACCCCGGCGTATATCAGGGGGAGTTCCACGTTCTCGATCGCCGTCAGCTCGGGTATAAGGTTGAACCCCTGAAAAATAAACCCGATTTCACGGTTTCTTATCCGGCTAAGTTCACTGTCGCTCAGTTCGCTGACAAGCTCTCCGTTCAGGATGTAGTCCCCGTATGTGGGAACATCCAGGCATCCCAGTATGTTCATCATCGTTGTTTTACCCGATCCCGATGACCCTACTATCGCAACGAACTCGCCGCTGTCGATAGTCAGGCTGACGCCGTTAAGCGCCACGACTTCGCTTGCCAGCCCTTCGCCGTATATCTTGTATACATCGTTGAGATATATCAGATTCTCCATATAATGCCCCTTTACTCAGCGCATCAGCCGCAACGTCTCAACGGTCCGAGTGCTCATCAGTAATATATACCGCCCGGCATATCCTGCTTAATTCCGGGTTGCAGGAACACTTCGACTCCTTCGCCGATCCCTTCGACGATCTCGATCACGCTCGTGTCTCCCAGGCCGGTGACAACCGGGACAGCGTAATAGCCCTCGGGCACGATGCCTTCCGGAAGATCGATGGCGTTTTCAGGCCGCTCTTCGGCTTTCACAAAAACGCATGTGCCGTTTTCAGTATACTTGACAGCCTGTATAGGAACCAGCAGGCAATCCTCCTTTGAGGAGACGACTATATTGTAATAGATGCTGCTTCCCGGGAAAAGGCCTTCTCCTCCCTCGACGGATATGATGGCCGGGAAGTAAGCGTATCCGAAATCGTATTTTCCTTCAAGTGAGACCGACTTGACCGTTCCGAAGAAGAACCTCGACCCTTCGGCCGTATCCTGCCTCAGCTCCGCAAACATGCCCACCGATATGCTGTTTATGTTTCTCTCGTCTATATTTATCTCAACAGTCATAGACGAAGTATCCGAAATCGTGAGGACCGTTTCTCCGGGATTGAGGATCTGCCCTACATGGACCGGAACACTCATTACGGTACCGCTTATCGGCGCCCTCGCGTTGAATGTTTCAAGCTGTGCTTCAAGGGTTTCGATTTCTTCCCTCTTCATGTTGAGCTGTTCCATGATGGCCCCGATCTGCTCGTCATATGAAATACCCTCAAGTTTGCAAAGCAAATGGCCGGCCTTATAGTCGTAATACTCTATCATGTCGGTGAATACTACCTTGCCGGATGCGCCCGACGTGATCTTCTCCATGCGGTAATATTCCAGCGTCCCGGATTCGGCGGGAGTTATCAGGGAGCCGTCGGATGCGTTCAGTTCCGCAACTGCCTGCATCCCCGCGGTAAGTGCCCCGGGGTTGTTGAGGACGATTTCCGCCGCAAACAGCACGGTCCCTTCCTGGGTGACCCTGCGGACCTTCTCGATTTTGTCCACTGATCCCTCCACGACGGACATGGTCGCGGGTATCGAGACCCGGGCCTTTTGGCCTACCCTGATCTCGTCCTCATAACCATAGCTGAAATAAAGCCTCAGACGCATCCTGGAGTCGTCGACCAGTGTGGCAAGCTCCGTTCCCTCTCCTACAACGTCGCCCATACTTACCTTAACGTCCAGGAGTTTGCCGCCAAAAGGCGCATACACATCTAGTTTCGCGATTTTTTCATATATGGCATCCAGGCTTGCCTGGATCTCAGCAAGCTCGTCCTGTTTGACGAGGATCGCCTGGCGGACCTCTGAATCGTCGACCCTGTACAGGAGGTCTCCCTCCATTACGTAGGATCCTTCTTGCACGAGCAATTCCAGAAGTTCTCCCTTGGCCATTACCGTCACTGCCTCGGTCTTGTTTGCCTTGACCTGGCCATAGCCCGACACTGCAGACTGAAACGGGCCACGATATGAAAATGCCGTCATATCAGGTATCACTTCTTCAACAAAAAACAGATTGTAAACCCAATAAGTAATACCCGCGGCAATTGCCAACAACACAACCGACAATATGCTCCACTTAACGATCTTCTTGCGGCGGCGTTTCCTGGCGGCTGCTTTCCGCTTCTCCTCGGCCAGCTTTCGAAATGTTTCCTTATCGGTGGAGTCCTGACCGGCTTCCTTGACAAGAGTTTCCTTCCTTTCGGGTGTTGCGTTTTCTGCCATGTAATGACCTCCTGTCTGTATTGCTAACTGTTTCCAATTATAGCTTTACCGTCATTCAAAATCAAATGACAATAAAGTAACAAAGAATAAAAACAGTTACATATATCAAGTTGCTTCGCTTTCACCTGATTGAAACCCATACTATTTAGATGGAAATATCCCCGACTTGTTCCGCCTTTTTGAGGAAATAATGTTAAAAATTTTTCGCCTGTCGGGAGACCGTACTTTATCGACAGTCGCGGCATATAATTGTATAAGACAGTGCCATTTGATATGTATCCTGACGTACCGCACCTGTCCGGCGCAGGGTGCGGGTTGGCGCTGCTCTTGGAACTCGACGCCGGAGAAACGGGGGATAATTTGGAAACCATACGCTTAGGCAGCCGCGGGCCAAGCGTTGAGCTGCTGCAGTTGGCTTTGACGAGAGCAGGTTACAATCCCGGCGGCATTGACGGTGTCTTCGGTCCGCTGACACAGGCAGCACTCATCAGATATCAGCGCGACTACGGGCTTATACCTGACGGGGTCGCGGGGCCTCTCACATGGGCCAGGATACGTCCATATCTTGTAGGATATGTCCGGCATACGATAGTCGCCGGGGATACTTTCTGGGATCTTTCAAACAGATTCAATACATCGGTAAACGCGATCGCGACCGCCAATCCATGGGCCGACCCGCAGCAGCTGCAGATTGGCCAGACGCTGGTCATACCGCTTGGATTCGAAGTGGTACCCACGAACATATCATACACTTCGACCCTTCTGTCTTTGGTCGTTGAAGGCCTACGAATGCGCTATCCCTTCTTCGAAACGGGCAGCGTGGGCAGCAGTGTGCTGGGACGGCCGCTGCACTACCTCGCGATAGGCAACGGCCAAACTGAAGTGTTCTATAACGCCTCGCACCATGCCAACGAATGGATCACTACGCCTCTCCTGTTGAAATTCCTTGAGGAATACGCGGAGGCATACGCTATCAACGGGACCATATTCAACACAAGAGCATCCGAACTTTACAGCAAAGCAAAGCTTTATGTAGTCCCCATGGTCAACCCCGATGGAGTCGATCTGGTCACCGGAGCGATATCTTCCGGCAGCCCCGCATACGAAACGGCCCGCTCCCTTGCCCGAAATTATCCGTCGATCCCGTTCCCTTCGGGATGGAAGGCGAACATCCAGGGTGTCGATTTGAACCTCCAATATCCGGCGGGTTGGGAGATCGCCCGTGAGCAAAAGTACGCTCAGGGTTTCAACCGGCCGGGGCCGCGCGACTTCGTCGGGACGGGGCCTCTCACCGAACCCGAAAGCCTTGCGTTGTACAACTTTACACTGGCCCGCAAGTTCGCGCTCACATTGTCTTACCATACCCAGGGCAAGGTTATCTATTGGAGATATCTTGATTATCTGCCGCCAAGGTCTTTGGAAATCGCCAGACGATTCAGCGAAGTGAGCGGTTATCCCTATGAGGAAACGCCCGCTTATTCGGGTTACGCAGGATATAAGGACTGGTTCATCCAGACTTTCAACAAGCCCGGTTATACGATCGAAGCCGGCATCGGTGTCAGCCCGCTGCCGCTGAGCCAGTTCGACGAAATATACGCCGACAATGTCGGAATACTTACTTTGGGCATCGTCCTTGCATGATAATTACCCATAACAATACAGCAAAATGTAAAACAGCCTGTCGATGAGATCCCTTGCGCGAAAAAACTGTCCGGGATAACGGCAGGCCTCTTTTTAACCGTCAGTTGATATGATGGCGGCAAATCATATTCCAGTCGATTTATAGTGTCGTATGGATCATATGGTCATTTGACCCTTTCCAAATCGATTTCCCTGCATACTTTACTGTATAGGTCAATGTAGCTTTCCGCTGTTTTCTCCCAGCCAAAATCGATCTGCATGTTCCTCCTGACCATGTCCGTCCATACATCGGGATTTCCCTTATACAAAGCGATACTCTCCCTGAGAGACCCGGCCATATGGTCAGCAGTAAAGTCAGAAAACAGGAATCCGCGCTTGTCTCCTCCGTTCGCTGCAACGGCATCCCTCAGGCCTCCGGTATCCCTGACTACAGGCACCATTCCATACCTCATCGCCGCCATGTGCCTGTGTCCGCAAGGTTCCTTCAGTGACGGCCGCAGGAAAATGTCCGCTCCGGCATATATCAACCTTGTAAGGCTATCATCCAGGTTGTCCGAAAAAAACACCCTTCCTTTGTTTCTTTCCATTGCCGACCTGAAGAAGCGTTCGTATTCAAAGTCACCCTTCCCGCAGATCATGTACTGGGCATCCAGCTCCATCATCCTGTCGAATGCGGATAACATCAGGCCTGCCCCGTTCTCATCAATAAGCTTCCCGACAAATGCAACTATAGGAATGTCAGGATCTTCTTTTAGCCTTAACATGCGCTGCAAGTAAAGCTTATTTTTCCTGCGTTCATTAACGGTCATATAAGTATATGGATACCTTACTGCGGGATCGGATGCGGGATCGTATCGCGAAGTATCGATGCCGTTCATTATACCTGTAAACCGCCCGGAAACGGACCGGAATGTCTCTTCCAGCCCCTTTGAGAAAAACGGATATGCCAGCTCTTCCGCATATGTCGGGCTTGTTGTTGTGCTGTGATCGGAAGTGAGCAGCGCGCCCTTCATCAGTGACAGATGCTCCATGAATTCGAGTGTGCCGTTGTCATACCAGACCGGATGCAGCCCGAAAACATCTTCCAGAAGATTTCGTGAGAACCTGCCCTGGACGTCGACATTGTGTACGGTAAAAATGCATCTGACCGGCGGATGATGCGGATCTCTGTTTTTCCTTTCCGCCAGATAAACCGGGATGAGTGCAGTCTGCCAGTCATTCGCATGAACTATGTCGGGCTGCCAGTCATGTCTGACAGCAAATTCCGTTACGGCTCTGGAAAAAAACGCAAACCGCTCCGCGTCATCCCTGTACCCGTATAAACCTCTACGATTGAAATAGTACTCGTTTTCGACGAAGTAATATATTACGTCGTTTAGTTGGAACTCATAGATACCGCAGTACACCTGGCGCCATGAGAGGGATATTGATTTGCTTATTATTTTCTTCATCCCTCTTCGCCACTGTGCGGCAATATCCTGATACAGGGGGAGAATGACCCGTATGTCATGACCGGTCCTTCGTATATGTAAGGAAAGTTTACCCGCAAAGTCGGCAAGACCGCATGTCTTTATGAATGGGGACGCTTCGGGTACTGCAAGCAGGATCCTCATACATCTTCCCCCTCCAACTGCCCAATGTTTCAAATCGGGATGTCAAAAAGGAAATCAAAAATATCAGGCGCCCGGGAGACATATATGCCCTCCAAACGCCTGTTTATTGCTTATTTCTTTTTTATAACGAGTCCTGTCTGTTCGGGGCATATCTGTCCGGCATTCATTTCGTCGAAGTCGATATGCATGCGGGTCCTGAACTTCTCGGAGACGCGTACAACTACTTCGTCAAAAGTAAGGGCCCTTTCTCCCTCCACTCGTACCTGGACGATTTCCTTGTCACTAAGACCATAACGCTCAGCGTCTTCGGGCGTTATATGTATATGCCTTTTGGCAACTATACAGCCCTCTTCCAGGTCGATATAACCTGCTGGTCCGACGATCCTGATAGGAGCGGATCCCTTCAAATCACCGCTTTCGCGCACCGGAGGATTCAGTCCCAAAACCCTGGCATCGGTGAAAGATACCTCGACCTGCGTCTGCGAACGCTCGGGACCGAGTATCGAAACCTTGTCGATCCCTCCGCGCGGGCCCTCGATCCTCACCTTTTCCTCCGTAAGGTACTGTCCGGGCTGGCTCAGTTCACGTTTGTTGTGAAGCTGTGCGTCTTCTCCAAACAATATCTTAAGGTGTTCCCTGGTCACGTGCACATGCCTTGCGGAACCCTCAATTATTACATTCAGCTGTTCCAAAGTCTCCACCAATTCTCCGCATGAAATTTTTTTGAAGATCGACGTGCCATGCGGATCGCGTCGAGCCGTTCACCACATTATATAATATCACAAAAAGACACACAGTATCAACTTTTTTTCGATTATTTTAAAAATCCATCATCATATGATCACTGTTTCATAACCGGGTGCAAACAAGTATATCAGCTATCGCCGGAGTATCTTTTATATTACGGCTGCATTCCATACACGAAATACGCAAGTGGGGGTTACCATTACCATTAAGACAAAATTTTGTCGAATTTTCGCCCAACCGTCTTTACAAAAGGTATATTTAGGATTATAATATACACATTGTTTTCAACGGAGGTCGGTTATGAACGCCAGTTTTCCGCGAACATTGTCGTTATTGAGAAAAGAAAAGGGTATCAGCCAGAAAACTGTGGCTGCAAAACTCAAAGTCTCCCAGGCGCTGCTCAGCCACTATGAGAACGGGATCCGTGAGCCGGGACTTGACTTCGTGGTAGCTGCAGCAGATTTTTACGGAGTGTCCGTCGATTTCCTGCTCGGCCGCACCATGTCCAGAGACGGGACTGCCATACATGTAAACGAGCTGCACGACGCCTCGGAAGATAAGGACAACATCCTTCGCGGGAGTGCGATGTCGCTGTTTTCTAAGAAAATACTCGTAAACAGTATCAGCGTCCTGTTTGATCTGCTGGGGCGTATGGAGAACCGCTCTCTCGTTCAGCATACCTACTCATACCTGGGTACCGCCGTTTATAAAATATTCCGGCTCATATATATGAAGTACGGCAAAACTCCGGACGAGTACTTCGCAGTCCCCCATGTGAATTTCCCAGACGCGTCGGATGCTAACATGAAACTCAGCGAAGCGCGTCTGTCGGCAGAAATCGAAAAGCACGGGGAACCGCACACCCTGTCCAACGACACCATGACGCGCGACTATCCCCTGCTGGTCCAATCCCTTCTGTCCCTGATACACGCGACCGAAAAGGATATAAATAACCTTTTATCAAGGGATTGATGATATAAACGGCTAAATAAAAACAGCCAGTTATCATGGGAATAAGCATAGATACATAAGAGAGATGCGTCAGCATCATGGCGCATCTCCGCCGGAAGAAACCGAATCTATGTAACGCACAAACATTGCATCGCACGTGTATCTATACGGTACGACATATACCAGCCCAAGCCCAAAAGTCACGACACATAGGACATACCATGGAAGGAAGCTCAGTTTATACCTGAAAAACTCCATGGTGTGTCCTTTCATCATTATTGAGGAGTCCCGTATTGCCTCTCTGATAGGCATATCGGGGTATTGGGCTATAAGGAAGTATGCAGGATAATATGATCCCAGTTTTATATAAGCCGCCAGGAATCCAATCAGCATCCACGTCGTATATAAAAACAGCTTGTTGGCATAATTAAGCGAGTTCGGGTTTCCCCTCAGGAAATACAGCAGGATCAGCGGCGGACCGACAAAGACGATATGCCAGAAAACTGACAGCAGCGTTGTGGCAAATCGAAGCAGGATAGCCCTGCTTCTAAGAGCAGACTTTGAGAACCATTGCATGGAATATGAGACCTTCAGCTCATTGTCCTCCCGGAAATCGGAGTAAACCGAGTCTCCATATTTCTTCTCATCCGTTATCCTGATGAAGAAAGCACAAGCACAGCACATGAGCGGTCCAACAACTATGATGACCAGCACGTTGATGGCTAAGATCAGCAGCAGCTTTTCCCATCCCATATGGATATATGCGTCCAAAATAGCGGCGATCCCCGGGCCCCTGATCTCAAGAACAGGAGAGGCGTACAGTCGTATATAGTAAACGATACAGAAGATAGCGGTAAGCAAAAGGCACAGCTTTACCGCGGGTATCAAGCATCTCAGCAGGAGAGCCTGCGCCCTGCGCTTGATTCTCCGCCTTATCTCAAGCATACGGAATTTCATATGCCACCCCCCTGAAACTCAAGGGCCTGACTACCAATTTACATTATATATAAGTTCTCGGGAAAAGTCGACTTATTCTGTGGGTGCCGGTGAATGGGGTTGATCATCCGTCCCCTGACCGGGTTCCGGACTCTCCGGAGGACTTGTGTTCGGCCCTGCCGGTATCGGTTCCTCAGAAGTGCCCGGGTCGGGAGACTGCGGCGAACCGGTCGGAGGTGCGGTCGGTGTCGGAGTCGGTGATGGCTTTGGAGTCTCAGTTGGGATGGGTGTTCCGGGCGCGGGTGTTTCTATTGGAGAAACTGTCGGTGCTCCTTTTGTGCCTACTTCCATAATACGGTCAAGTCTTTTGTATGTGCTGTTGGGAAGCTTCTCCCTTGAGATCTCCTTGCCGTTTTCGTCATATACGACGCGATAAGTCTCAACCTTATAGTAGCCGTGGCCTTCCCTCTTTTGACGCCTGACACCGTAGTCCAAATTCGGATTTTCCACGGTTATCGTCTCGTACGGTGTGTGGGCCAGCACCTTTGTCTCGATTTTTACGGTATTGTTGTCAAGCTTTGTTCCCAGGATGCGGACATATACATAGTCATCTTTCTGATATGCCTCGATCTTTATCGGGAACTTCTGGTTGTTGGAAAATCTGAAATCAAGAGACCCCCAATATACCGTCGCGTCTTCCCCCAAAGGTGCATAAACGACGGTATATGCATGGTTCTGGCGTTCGACGATTTCAAGGCCTGCGCGAATGACATTCATATACAGGGTCGAGGATGTCTGGCAGATCCCTCCGCCAAGCTGGTCTTCTATTCCCTCCGATGTGTAAACGGAGGCGTCTCTGTATCCGTTTTCATATGTCCTCGGGCCTACGACCTGGTTGTATGAGAACACATCACCCGGATTCATGATATAACCGTTTATCGCATTCGCGGACAGTCGTACATTGCCGGTCCTGTTTATATTGCTTGCGTTAAGGGTAGTTTTTGCTTCCGAAAGCACGTCTCTGAACAGCAATTCTTCAAATTTCCCGGTCGTGATTTCCGGGTCGGTTTTTATAAGGGGGATGACGGCCCTTTCTGTATTCCCCTTTGCCTGACTGACCATCCTGCCCGCCTCAGCGAGGTCGAACCTCAGCCCAGTAACGTGGGGAACGATCCTGGGTTCTTCTCCGGATAAGTCCAGGTATGCATCAGCAGGCTCAACCAGGATCTCATTATATATGTCAAGAAGGTTTATATCTTCGACTTCATCGTATTCTATATACTTTTCAAGGGAAACGGGCTCAAAACTCCGGTCATTTATCTGCTTCTCGATAGCTGCAGCCGCACTCGAGATATCAAGTTGCATTCCCATATTTCCAAACTCTATGATCAGCTCGTCATCCGTAACTTCGTATTTTGGGTTGTTTTTATCCTTCTCGATGACCGATTCGAAATATCTCAGAAACTCCTCGATATCCGCCCTGTCAGTCCTGGTCTGTGAAAGGAGCTCATGTGTTTCAAACAGGGACCCGGCTATAACCTTAAACCTTTCGATAAAACTTCCTGTCCTGCCAACGCTCATAGCCTGATGCAGCACTTCCTCAGCATCAGGTATCGATTCGGGTTTCATTAACGGAATAGCCCATATCCTGTCCTCGAAGCTTACCTCTATCTTCTCATTGGCATATGTAGCAAGCACCGACTCTATAACCGGTGCTGCTTCCTGCTTTGATAGCCCTCCTATATTTACACCATAAACAGTAACGTTCGGGTAAATACCGTCATACCTGTACATAGCCCAAAGGACCGTACAGGTCGCGGCAATTATAAACAAGCCGATCAAGACTGTTACCGCAAGACCGGCCTTTCGGGAAAGACTGTTTCTCTTTTTCGTAGAATCCAGGCGCCTTCCTGCCGTGGAAGCCGACCTTGGTCTCTGATCAACTGATTGGTTCAAATTTACACCTCAAACATTCATCTGATTCGGATAATGTACAACTTATTATATTTAAATTATTTAAAAAAATCAAATTACAATTTGGTAACTAAGAAAGAAATAGACTGATATAATGTTATATTTTCATAGAATGTCATCTTAGCCATAATTTTTTAGATGCGGAGCCGGAACGATGGACCTTTGCCAATAACAATAGCCAAAAACAGAGACGTTCGTAATTTAATGGCATATGTAGTTAGGAATGCGCAATAGTGAAAGAAGCGGAAGCAAATGCTTCCGCTTCAGCGAGTGTGTCGGCATCGACCTATTTTCCCGGGCCGTCTCCAGCCAAGTATCTTCGGCACTGATGAGCTTAACTTCCGTGTTCGGAATGGGAACGGGTGGATCCTCATCGTCATAG